>Ga0209282_1001870_pt1 | contig 11857 bp, 12 predicted proteins | sample Mtrugardesep15_FD_187529 | JGI IMG/M metagenome (GOLD analysis project Ga0209282, IMG submission 187529) | Root nodule microbial communities of legume samples collected from California, USA - M. trunc garden sep15 (SPAdes) (version 2) | ecosystem: Host-associated > Plants > Roots > Nodule...
GCCTATTTCGGATAAATCAAAGCGGGTCAATTTTGATCCATTTGATCTTCCAAGCGATGTTAGGACCCTTGCACGAATTGTTTACTCTGCTCATGGGGGTGAAATTGCAATTGCTTTCCTCCGGGGTGGTGTCCATATATTTAGTGGTCCAAATTTTGAATCAGTAGACAACTATCAAATTACGGTTGGATCTGCAATTGCTGCTCCTGCTTTTTCTTCAACAAGCTGCTGTTCAGCTTCTGTTTGGCATGATACTATCAATAATTATACAATATTGAAAATAATCCGGGTTCTTCCTCCTCCCGTTCCTCTTAGTCAAGCAAAGGCCAATTCATCAACTTGGGAGCGTGCAATTGCTGAAAGGTGAATGCTTTATCTCTTTTCATTATGTGATATGTGAACCGTGTCTTAATATTATTTCAGATTTACAGCTTCTGCTGATTTTTGATCCACTGTGTCAGGTAGCGGAAGTTGTGATTTCTTTCTTTTGTCAATGATTTTCATGAATTTGCTAATATCTGCTAGTATAACAGGTTTTGGTGGAGCCTATTGGTTGGAGTTGATTGGTGGGATGCTGTGGGCTGCACACAGAGTGCTGCTGAGGATGGTATTGGTAAGGATGCACTTGCTGTTCAGTCTGTAAGAGTAAAATAAGTTAGCTAAGTCTGCTGTAGTTTAATTGTAATTGAATCCAGTTACTGTTTGACGTGTATGCTAATTGCTAAGAACCTGTTCTGACAGACTCACTGCCAGACTGCCCATCCTGCTGCAGAGTGTTTATGGATCCACCTAATTTGTTAGAATTCTTACATATAGCTAGCTCTCTGCATACCTAACTAACTTGTAATTTCCCTTATCCATGGTAAATTTGCATCACTGAGGTCTCTTAGTTCCGTTCCTTTCTATTGTTTTATTTCATTATTGGAAAGAAAAGTAAGCCCTCCCCTCCCTTCGCCTTCTAAACCCTCAATCCAAATACACTCTAAAGAATTGGTCTTCCCTTTTATAAGTGTGGCCTTTAGACAAGTCCCAAGACAATGAACACACCTTCAGGGAAGTCCCGAGACAAAGTAATCTGTGTGCACTTATGTGGTTAATTTTTTTTTGCTGTTTAAGGCATCTTCTACTTAATGCTGTTTGTACAATGTACCGAGAGTACCGCCTCAATGCAAGTTAGAACCTCCTGCAGAATAGTTATAGATCTAATGATCTGTATTCTCCATTCTATATAGTCTCTAGTCATTTTTCATAACAACTCTATTTGAGATTTTCCTTGCTACTACTACTATTATTATATACAAGTTAGAACCTCCTGCAGAATAGTTATAGATCTAATGATCTGTATTCTCCATTCTATATATTCTCTAGTAATTTTTCATAACAACTCTATTTGAGATTTTCCTTGCTACTGCTACTATTATTATATTGTTGAAATTTGAGCCTAACTCATCCTTACAAAACCGGCTTGTAAGGTGAGGATTGCCTCCCGTTATAAACTCATATCAAGAGTCCTATCTATGTAGGACTTGGGTTTTTCCCAATTATTATTATTATTGTTGTTGTTGTTGTTTCAATGTTTCACAATTACATCCTTTCTCTGTTTTGATATGTACATTGACAAACAATACTTTTTTTTCCTGGTTTCAGTTTCACTTAACAGCGTCATTGCGGTTTTGGACGCGGATTTTCATTCTCTTCCTTCTGTGCAGCACAGGCAACAATATGGCCCTGTATGTTATTGTTAACTATCACTATTTCAGCATTCTGTTGGTGGCTTTCATAGTTTTTCCCTATTCATTTTCAATTTCGCCATAGTTAGCTCCAGAGCAGTTTCATTGTTTTTCTGTTAACTGTGATGAGATGGTACTTTGTTTGGTCAAGCTTTTCATGGATATTGCGTAATCTGGATTTCGGACTCGAAAGCAAATACTTATTAGAGAATCTTTTATTTGTTGAAATTGTACTTGCATCATCAGGCATAGCCACTATATGTACTGTTTGTCCTCACTAAATAACTTGTAGATGACAAAGAGCTTAATTTGATGTTTGATGTCAGTTATATGCTAAAATCTTTTAAAACATCCATATGAATATAATTTTTGAACTGCAGAAAATCTAAGGTCCAATTTTCAACCAAGCATGCTCCATTCTTTTTCCGTGCCTTTCAGCCGAGAGAACTGTCATTATAGTATATAAACAATATTGATTTTCTTCTATTAGCTTCTTCTGTTTAAGGTAGTATTTTCAGATAGATACGTGATAGCATCTTTTTATGTGACAGCTTTTTAACCTAAATGAACTTTTTTCTATATGATTGCAGAGTCTAGACAGGATAAAGTGCAGGCTACTGGAAGGGTCTAATGCGCAGGAGGTCAGGGCTATGGTTCTTGATATGCAAGCCAGGTTGTTGTTGGATATGCTCGGGAGAGGGATTGAGTCTGCATTAATAGATCCTACACAATTTGTGCCTGAGCTTTGGCAAGCATCTGGCGAAACACTATCCAACATTGATTCTGAAACCATGGCTGTCGAGCCTGCATTGGTTCCTTGCGTTCAGGTCTGCTTTGGTTACAGTATGGAAACTTGTGTTTCTATTTGGTTATTTATAAAATAAAATATAAAATGCAATTTGCTGTGCTTCCTTATTGGTCTTTGTCATTTAGCATACTTCTCATCTGTGCTCTCTTCGGTTTTGCCATAGCATAGTTGTTAATCTTTGACAGCGTTGCAGAGTGGCCAACTGCAAAAATGCTATGCCTGAGATTACATAAAAAATGTAATTATACTTCACATACTGAATGCTTGAATATAAAAAATATCCCAAAATTGAAGCATCGTCAATAATTTCAAAAATGCTATGAAGGGTTTTAAATCCCTTTTTCATTCTGGTGGGGGAAAAATAAAATTTCAGTTATTAGATAAAAATTGAGGCGTAGTTGAATAAAGGGGTGGGGGATGGAATTTACTCAAAACTAGAACCATATTTGACTATGACATACATTACCCTGGAGCACAAGTGAAAAGGATAGATATCACTATTTCATAGAGTACATGTGAAGGTAGTAAAAAAGTTACATGGTCAAATTTATGAACTTCATGAGATGATAAATAAAAATGGTGATAAAGATTAATGTTTTTAAAACATGAGTGTTTGGTAAAAAAAGTAAATTTGGCCTAAAATCCCCCTCACCTCTCTCTTGTGAACCAAACATATTTTTAATTAAAATCCCTCACCTCCCCCTTTTTTGAACCAAACATATATTCTATTAAAATACTTCCCCTCTCCAACATTAAAATCCCTCCCTTCCGTTGAACCAAACAGACCTTAATGTGGGACTTGGGTTTTTTCCCTTTTTCTTATTGTGAATGAGTGTCAGGAATTCAGTAATTTTTATCGTTTTTGAGGCTGCATATGTAATTAGATATGTAGTACATAATAAGCTATGTTGCATATGTTACGGGTACGGTACTCGGTACAATACGGGTATCGTTACATATGTACGGGCACGGTATCCGGTACAACACGGGTATCGGTATGAGAATACAGCAATTTTTAAAAGTAAAGGGTATGTCAATAAAACCATGAGTTTGGTTATATATAGCATGAGAAGCACTAGGATGCTTGCATTTAACTATGTTTTTGTAAAAAAAATTGCTTATGAATCTACCTGTGTGTTTGTACATGATGGAACCCTTCAGGGTTTTTTTTTTTTGCTTCTTTGTGAATTATTCTTGAAGGCTGTTATACATTTTATTGTCTGTAGTTCTTGTTACTTATTTGTTTTAATCTTTGCAGGCTTATGTTGATGCAATTCTTGATTTAGCTTCACATTTTATTACACGTTTGCGACGTTATGCAAGTTTCTGCCGTACGTTGGCTAGTCATGCTGTGACTGCAGGCACTGGAAGCAACCGCAACATGGTTGCCAGTCCTACCCAAAGTTCAGCAACTCCTGCAACAAGTCAGGGTTAGTGTGCACATATCAGATATTATTTTTTGGAGTTTAAATTGATTTGCAGATCCATTTTTCTTAGGAATGCTCTAATGCATTCTAATGTTATAAAAACTATGAATGGACTCCCTTGTTTACAATAATTTACTCTGTGGGATCTATGAATCCAGTCTCCGATTAAAGGTTTGGAAATTATACAGACCCATTTGAAGCTTTTTAAGTAAAAAGAACATATCTGAAAATTCTCCAAAAAGTACTAGGGTCTAGAGATTAATTTAACTTGTTTTCAGTTATATCCAGTTTTCTTTATCATGCTTCGGTATGGAGGTTCTCTGCCTGCAACCAATATAGCTGTTTTATTTTGGATTAATAAAATATCCTTGGGAATAATCTTCTGGTTGGGCTTTTGCTGCATAGATTTAGTGCTTCTCTTCTAATGGTGATAGAAAATAATCGTTTTTTTTGGGGGAGAAAATAATCAGTTATCTTCTCTGAATTGTATTAATGATTTTCTTCATTTGTGTGATCTTTTGTCTTAAAATTTAAATATCAAACTCAAATGCAAATGATATTTTCCAGGAGGTCAAAATGGTAGCGCCAGCTCCATGGGAACCGTACAATTGCAAACGTGGGTGCAAGGGGCCATTGCCAAGATTAGCAACACAACGGATGGAGGGTCCAACCCGACCCCTAACCCCATCAGCGGTCCTTCATCATTTATGCCTATTAGCATTAATACAGGAACGTTTCCTGGAACACCTGCAGTTAGACTTATTGGGGACTGTCAATTCCTTCACAGACTATGCCAACTTTTGCTCTTCTGCTTTTTCTTTCGACGTACACAACTTCCTCGCTATATGGGGGCTGCAAATAGAACTACTGATTCAAATATACAGAAGTCTAATGCTCCTGCTTCTGGCAAAGTGGAGGAGATCGCAAAACCAGTTTCAGCTGTGGCCAAGTCAGAAGATGGACTGACGGGGCGAGCTGGTCAGCTTATATCTGGGCCAAAAGGAAGTGAAGAAGCACCTTCTGGACGTTCAAGATTGGGTAGTGGAAATGCTGGCCAAGGATATACGTTTGAAGAGGTATTAACTATAATGTGATAAATTTTGTGACTTATCTGAAGGCTCCGAGTTTTTTATTATTTGTGACTTACATAAACATCTAGAGTTGTATTCTTACTTTTACTTGCCGTGGTTATAAAGTAGACTGCAATTTTACTTTCCTTTTCTCACTACACGTATAATGCAGGTGAAGGTGCTTTTTATGATGCTTATGGAACTATGTCGCCGAACATCTACCCTGCAACACCCATTGCCAATATCTCAGGTGGGGAGCAGCAACATTCAGGTTCGGCTGCATTATATTGATGGAAACTATACTGTACTGCCTGAGGTTGTGGAGGCATCCCTTGGTCCGCATATGCAGGTAACTTCATATTGTTCTATTTAAATCTTTTTAATGATATTTTTTCAACCTCATGCTTTCAATTGTTGATTTGCTTTTTTAATGTATTAAATTACATTTCTTTGCATGATGATTCCTTTTTACAGCACAATTTATTTCTCATTCAGTGATGCAACAGAATTAGTTATAGATTATTTTGGTGCTGTTGATGATTGGACGTTAAACTTTTGATTCCTAGTCAGTTGTTTTTGTTTGGTTCTTTCTGTTCTTTCTTTTGGGCATGCAACCTTTCTTCCAAAGCCCTTGCTGAAACAGAATTCATTATGCAGAATATGCCCCGTCCTAGAGGTGCAGATGCTGCTGGTCTTCTACTACGCGAGCTAGAACTCCACCCTCCATCAGAAGAGTGGAATAGGCGGAATATGTTTGGCGGACCATGGTCTGATCCCGATGATATAGATTGCGCAAATGATCAACCTAAAGTTGTTTGCTCTGACCCACTTGATTTCAGCTCAACGGAGCATTTTGATGCTTATGATGGAACCCATCGCTTATGGCCAAGGAAGCGCAGGATGTCTGAAAGAGATGCAGCTTTTGGGCTGAACAGTTCTGTGGGCTTGGGTGCTTATCTTGGTATCATGGGATCTCGAAGAGATGTTGTTACCGCAACATGGAAAACTGGCCTTGAGGGGGTCTGGTACAAGGTTAGAAATTAATTCCAGTTCACTTTTATTGTTTGCTGTGTGCATTTAAGGGTTGCATGACTTTGAAATGCTTATTTTTTGTTGTTGAAAACTTGGGAATTGTTTGTTATTTGGGTGATTTTATAATATCTGAAGGCTCGAAAAATTGTCTCTGAATCTTACAGTCAACATCGGGATTCAATTTTTGAGTGCATTGTAAGATTTGTCATTTATATTTTTAGTAGTAGTGTGAAAAAATATTTTTACTGTTGCACACAACGCTCTAACACCAGCGCAAGAACACCACTAGCATTGCATTGGTGTTCTGCATTGTAAGATTTGTCATTTATATTTTACTATTGATAGATGTTCTTGCGTTGGTGTTCTGCAATGTTCGTGCTTGTGTGAGTTGCAAAATAATACTGATGAACCATATCACTTGAAAGAAAAAGCCAGACATGCCGCGGGTTTAGATTGATCTACGCATAACAGATGGAACAGCGACTGTGAGCATCCTGGTTTTACAGTGTTCAGTTTTGTCTAACGTTTAAACTTGGGGGAAGAAAGAGTAGACATTTGACCCTGTACCACTTTTCCTGAGTGACTTTAGCAATAGATTAATTAATTAGTCAAAAGTCCAAGGATGACTTTTATATCTCTAACCGATCCCTCAATCTAAAAGGAAATTTTAGTTGAAATGTGGATAAAGTGTAAGCTCAGTGCAGTTATTTGCTAAAATCCAAAATAACATTCCGGGGACTTGGTAGTTTGTATAGTGAGTTCAAGCATTACTTGATCATTTGTTTAATGTCATGTGAAAACCACTTGAGTACTTGACCTTTTTGCTGTTTTTAAATTAGTGTTTAGTCAAAGATTTTTTTTTCATCCATATTAGAAACTGAAACCGCCATTGATGAAGCTTTGAGAAGCTAGTTACAGAGTTTGTTAGAGTAGAAAGGGAAGAGAGAGAAAGTGAGGGAAAATTGTATTCTTTATTATTGATTGAATCTCACAAGTACAAGAGTATATATAGGTGACAGGATAAGCTAGAGATATGTGACACATGTCACAATCTAATAGGCTAGAGCTTAAGACTAATGAGCTAGTTACTTAACTGTTAACCTCATTCAACTATTACAAGCTTAACCTCTATCTATACTCTAACAATCCCTGACATGATTTTTGACATTAAATAAAAGACACTTGTTTGATCTTTTGAACTTTTTAATAAAAAAAGTCTGCACGTGTCTTCAATTTTGTGACTGTTTATTTCCATGGTGCAGTGCATAAGATGTCAGCGGCAGACTTCTGCTTTTGCTTCTCCAGCTTCTACTACCTCTCCTAGTCAGAGTAGCAGGGAGTTGTGGTGGATCAGCCGATGGGCATATGGCTGCCCAATGTGTGGTGGAACATGGGTTCGAGTTGTATAGAGAACTCCATTATGGTATTATTATATTGTGAGTTTTACATAATGGAAATTGGAGGCTTGCATATATTTATGCCTAACCATGAAAGAATACTCAGATGGAATGCTGGCAGGATTTGTAGAGAAGAGGTTTAGGTTTGCCTGACAAAGTTGGTTGTCTGTATATATATATATTGTTATTGATGGTGGCCACTGTTGAGTTCAAGCATATTTTTTGTACTGATAACTCTGCGTGGTTTCAGTCATTCAGAAATCCATTGTTCCAATCTCGATTTGTTTTTGGGGCATTCGTTTTTGTCTTGTAGCCTGCTCCATGCCAAATATCAATCAATGACTTTTACTGATGTTCAGTAATCCAGATTGTAAACTCTGATGAAGTAGAAGCAATTTGTACCTGATTATTTCGCGCATGCTGATGTAGTGGTGCTTTTACCGGTAGGATTATTAAGAGTTTACTTCTGTTGAATAGGAGATTAAAGGGATCAGTTGTCACTTCACAATCCCTGAGAATGAGAAGGCTCTCTGCATCAGTTTCCCAAACTGTCTGGTATCTATTATATAATTATATCATGTAGATACCGATAATATTCACCATCTCATCAATGTACCTGGTCCTAGAGTTATTTGTTCAACAGAAACCATGTAATTATTAGCTTAGTTTAGAAGTGGTATGGATTATTTATTTATTTTTTGACAATGTGGTATGGATATTTTGTCATTTGGTGCATTGCACAATACAACGGGAACTGGTACTGCCTGTTTGTTGGACATGTACTTGTGTTGCAGTTCTAGTCTAGCTTGGCCAGATGGTTGTTTTCAATGTTGTGTAATTTTTTGTTCTTCTTTCCGTTTAGTCACATTGGTAAAAAGAAATATTTTTATGTTTAAAATTTAGTTTACTCAAGCGAAAGGTTCATTTGGGATGACTTTCGACGTTGTACTCAGTCATTGCGGGATCTTTTTCTGTCGAACTCGTTTGGTTTGCCATATTAAATTTTTATTGACTTTCGTTCATATGTAATTAGTCTCCTAATCTATCCATCCTGCTTTATTTATAATTTGAGTAAACAACCATATTAGTTCCTGAACTGATACTCCATCTCAAATACCATCCTACGGGAAAACCCGTGCATTCCATTAACTGCGAAGTAAGTTGCTAGTTTATTTTCATGCTATGAATTTGTGTTCAACTTGATCTATATTCATTTGAAAATATTGAAGAAAATCTCCAAAGAATGGAAAAATCAAACTATTAAATAGTGGAAGAGTAAATTTGTTTCATTCCGTTATAAAATATTCAAACCATAGGTTGAAATTTTTGTTCCATTTCCTTCAGCTCTATAGCCTAACTTTTGTTATGCAAAAATTAGAAAAAGTTGAAAACTAAACCGACACGGCTTCCGGCTTGTCAAACATGTTGCGACAAATTAATCTCCTTCAAAGACGACTCATTAAATTGTTCTCGTTTAAAAACATCACAACGAAATCCTCTTCAAACACTTATGTTCTTGTTTTTGTTTTTAACATTCATCCTCAATCCTCTAAAAAAATATTCATCTCCAATATTATTATTATTTTTTTAAAAACAACGTCATTTTTCCCTCTTTTATGCCATGAGTTTATTTTGACACCGCTTCAACTTTTGTTAAGTTATGATATGATTTTTAACCAAAGAATTAAAAGGCCATATATTTTTTTTAAGATAAAGGATTAAAACATTTTAAATAAGATAAAAGATTAATATGCATTTTTTGTATAAGATAAAAAATGAGAAATATATTTAAGCCTATTATAATTGATCGAGTATTCAGAAACCTTATGCATTGTATTGTATACTGAGTCATTAAAATTCTACCGGTTTTTGGAAGGTTCAAAGTTCGTGTGCAGTGATTACTAACAAGAAAACCAAATTGATTTGGCATTTGAATTTGAATATTTTGAAGATGAGTCAAGGAAGTGGAGGAGGATCTTCATCTTCTCACTCAGTAGCCTTTCGTGTCATGCGACTCTGTCGACCATCCTTCAACGTCGATCCTCCTCTTCGTATCGATCCCGACGACCTCTTCGTCGGTGAAGACCACTTCGATGATCCCGACGCCCCTTCCTCCTCCGACCTCATCGCTTCCGATTCCGATCCCAGTTATCGCAATAGATTCCTCCTTCATCACTTCTCCGATTCCATGGGTCTCTCTGGTCTCCTCGTTCTCCCTCAATCCTTCGGGTACGAAGATTTCCCCAATCTCTCTTCGTTTTTCAATTACCAATTGTGATAATTATTATTGAATTTGTTTAATGCAGAGCAATTTACTTGGGAGAAACTTTCTGTAGCTATATAAGTATTAACAATAGCTCCAATTTTGAAGTCAGAGAAGTTATTATCAAGGTTAATCAATTTCGTCTAACTAACTTTCATACTGTTTAATTACCTCTTTTTTTTGTACTCATTGCTTTCTTTTTGTTTTAACTCATTTCTGTTGAATTAATAGATAAGCTCGAATAACTTGATCCAAACCGGCTCTAAAATTGTCTTTAGTCATCTTAAGCTAAAAAAATGCATATGTATGAGGGGGTCTCCACTAGTGTGAGAACACAAGGTGGTGACACCGAAGATTTTTCTATAACAATAGGATTGCACCAAGGTTCAACACTAAGTCCTTATCTTTTCGCCTTAGTTTTGGATGTACTTACGGAACACATCCAAGAGCGAGCACTAGATGTATGCTTTTTGTAGATGATATAGTCCTACTTGGAGAGTCGAAGGAAGGATTAAATGGGAGGTTGGAGACAAGCCTTAGAAACATATGGTTTTCGCTTGAGTAGAAGCAAGACAAAATATATGGAATGTAATTTTATCAAGAGGCAAAGCGTTTCTAGCGTAGCGGTGAAAGTTGGAGATCATATCATATCACAAATTACACAGTTTAAATGTCTTGGGTCCATAGTACAAAATGACGGGGAAATAGAAGGAGTGCCTCAGGTGTTTTATGTGATGCAAAAGGACCGTTTAAGTTGAAGGGAAAATCTTATCGGACAACAGTAGGATCGGCGATATTGTATGGGATAGAGTGTTGGGCGGTGACGAACCTAGACAAACATAAAGTAAGTGTAGCAGAAATGAGGATGTTGCGTTGGATTTGTGGTAAGACTAGATGTGATATAATTGGAAATGACGACATTAGAGAGAGAGAGTTCGGGTAGCACATATAGTAGAAAAGATGGTAGAAACTAGACTTAGGTGGTTTGGGCATTTAGAGAGAAGACTTGTGGATTCATGGTAGAATAGATCAGATAGAGGGGAGTCAGGTCACTAGAGGTGGGGGTAGACCTAGAAAAACTATAAGAGAAACTATTACGAAAGGTCTAGAGATAAATGAGTTGGAGAAAGACATGGTTTTTGATAGAACAGTATGGCGTCGTTTGATTCATGTAGCCGACTCCATTTAGTAGGATAAGGCTTGGTTGTTGTTGTTGTATCCAATTCATTATTTTAAACTTTGTAATTTCCAGGCTGAAATCCAAACAGAGAGACAGAGAATACTTCTTTTAGATACGTCGAAATCACCAGTTGAGACTATACGTGCTGGTGGGCGTTATGATTTTATCGTCGAACATGATGTCAAAGAGCTTGGACCTCACACGTAAGTTCTATCTCTCAACAATGTCCTTCTCTTAGGATATGCTATGCTATGCTTTTTCTGTATCAATTTGATTGACCGAATGTCTTCCTTCAGGCTGGTTTGCACTGCATTGTACAATGATGGTGATGGTGAGCGTAAATATCTTCCCCAATTCTTCAAGTTTATCGTTGCTAATCCACTTTCTGTTAGGACAAAGGTATTGACCTCTTTCTTTTTTTAATCATATTGACTGAATTTGAATTGAAGTATTAGACAGTAACTGATGACTCACACTTTCTGAATTTTTTCTTTTGTTGCAGGTCCGTGTTATCAAGGTATGTTGATAATTTGAATATACTATACAATCGTAAGTGTATATTCTTTTCCTAGACAAACTAGGTCGTCTTATGGTGAATAACACGTCTTACCGTATCCAATGATGTGGTACACTTTTGTTGGTGTTAGGAATTTTCAGATTACACCACTTTCATTCGTTGGGTTCAGTATTATTTGCAAGTACGAGATTTTAAAATAGAAATGCATGATGAAATGTATTTTTTTAAAACCAACAAAAAAAAAAGACTCGGTGGCATTACTTTATCAACAACGTTCCTATTATTTGTTGCATCAAACACATTTTCATCCAATGCTGCTGAGGTTAGTAACAATCAGTTCAAAAAAATAGATTTTCTTGATAGACCAAGGCAAGACAGTAAATAATTAAAGATGTATACAACAGTATATATGTATTTTTTTTTTGTAGTTTAA
>Ga0209282_1001871_pt1 | contig 11849 bp, 9 predicted proteins | sample Mtrugardesep15_FD_187529 | JGI IMG/M metagenome (GOLD analysis project Ga0209282, IMG submission 187529) | Root nodule microbial communities of legume samples collected from California, USA - M. trunc garden sep15 (SPAdes) (version 2) | ecosystem: Host-associated > Plants > Roots > Nodule...
ATATAATAAACTAAAAAGAAAAAGAAGGGAATACAGCTACGCCGTACGGCACATAATACAAATTGATACAAACATGATCCACAATCAAGAATAATGCGGCACTAAAAAGGTAAAGGGAAAAAAGCACTTGTTTGCTTTATTCACAATTTTTAACTCATGACTAGAATTTTTGTTCCCTTTAGTAAAATGTTCCTCATCAAAAGTGTAACATTAATACCACTGCAGTTTGTTCTATAAACATAAAACTCGGGTCTTTTATCATCGATTTTATAGTACGACTGACTAGACTGTTGAGTCTTTTTTCGTTGACTTTATGGTACGACCGACTAGACTGTTAGGTTAAGAATATGAATCATAAAATAAGTTGCAGAAGATCTAATTTACCAGGACTTTAGTTATTTAGACACATTATAAATAAATTTAGTTTTTAGATTGGATAAAAAGGTGTAGGAGTGCCACAACCTAATCAAATAGGGTTCTTGGACATCATCAAAGCGCATCACAAAATGTCCTTAAAAGCAACACCAACTAACAACCTTTTTGAAATGGAAACATTTGATGTAGTGTATGCCAATCATGCCATGTTCCACTTCCAACAATATGTACTAAGCTACTGTTCTCATTCCAACCAAATTTTGAAAAGTGAAGAAAAAATAATGTCACACCTTTTTTTGGGTCCAAATAATGTCACACCTTTAATCATCAGAAATAATGTTTGATGCAGCTTATTAATTTACCTTCACGCTAAGTTATACTAAAATGATAATAATGTCTACATGTTTCTACCAGAAAATAAAATGTCTACATGCAAAACAGTAAATGACAAGAATATGTAGATGACTCAGTTAGCTAAACATCATTATCACCATTGAAAAATATGGTTACCACTTACCAAATACCAACATTTCTTTAAAGTTTTTTTTTTTTTTTACCAACATTTAACTTAACCTACGTATAAGCTAAGAATTTATTGATTTTTACTTTAAGCAAAATGTTAACTAATTATTTAGTTGGTGGGACTTTTTGTTTGGTGAAAGAGTATAGATAAATTTTGACTACACGATGGATGAAAGTGAATACTTGAATGTGTCTAAATTACTTTCTTTTTTTGTTGATAAAATGTATCTAGATTACTTTTCTTTTTTTTGTTTTGTTGAGGAAATGTGTCTAAATTACTTAGAATTCTGTTTATAATGTTTTGTAGTTTTTGTAAAAACCAAACAAATTAATATCAATAAAACTATTCAAAGATTTGCTAAGAATAGAAAAGAACTTGTAATGTTTTAATTTTATCAATACATTCTTTGAAAGAAATGGTATTAGTAATTGATTGTTAACATTTTTTTTCTTTAGTCATCCGATTTCTAGGAGAAAATAACTTTGACTAACTATGTAGTTCAGCCGAAAGGTAAATGAAATTTGATGAAAGATTGTTTATGCTAAATAATTATTTAACTTGGATACTATTCAAATCATCCAACTTAACAAAATATTAATAACCATCATTACTTAGTTAAATGATTATTCGCATGAAGTGTGACACAAAAGTTTGCAATAGTTTGGTAACAAATTCAAAATGGGTTATTAAAATAATATTTGATCCCACATTCACATTTTTTTGGTTTACTTTTGTGGAGACACAATGACACCAAACCCGTTGCCTAAATGAGCATGTACAGGGCAAGATGATGAGAAAGTGGAACCTTGTGCATCAAAATTTGAAGAAATCCACTCTGGCTTGATTTACAAGAGTTTATTAATTATTTGTATGGAACCATAATAATTATTGGGTGTCTATTACTATTGCCTTAGCATGCGCAGGTAAGGTGAAAAAGAGCCATGAGTGACATACATGCATATGTTCCTTTTTTTAATGCTCAGGGGGGCTAAGCACCAAACGTGCATATACTTTTACATGATATATGATGCATATTGCAGGGATCGAGTTTAAGAGTATAACTTAATAAAGAAAAACCAATTTTTTTATGTATAATATATTTAAGAAATTTATGAAATCATATGATATATTCAAAGTTAACATGCTACAAAAATTATAAGAAATTTCGAAATAAGAAAGATCAGATTTTTGAAGCTTGTTTTAGTATGACGAGATTAAAAAAGATTTTTTCTTTAGTATAAGAAAGATAAGTTTTTTGTAGCTTGCTTTTGGGGGTGGGGGACCGTGACCTCTATTGACCCCTTCTAGCTTCATCTCAGCCCTGTTGTATTATATAAATTTATAAAGAACAATTCACAACTTCACCAACTCGACTTTAAAATACAAAATTTGTTCAAAAGAAAACCTTAAAATGCAATCTTCATTTTAGAATGGATACTATTTCTTTCTATAAACCGCTTACCTCGTGTGATTGGGGTGGGAGAATTAAGAAATTGAGTGATAAGAGTAGTCTCGTGTTCCATTTTCAGCTCTAATAAATACTAACAAAACAATAATCAATTTTTTTGAAAGAAATAAATAATCAGTTAACATACTAACTTCGATATTTTATTTATAATTTTTTTTAAAAAAAAAACTCCTCACCTCATACTAAATGTAAAACTTTGTAAACAAAAAAATGTAAAATTTAGGATTCTGAATGAATTCTTGTTACATTTTCTTAAAAGAAAAAAAAAAGGTATCATTTGATACTAACATAATGTTGTACGGTATCACAATGACTTGAGATGCAGAATTTCAATTTTCAAATTTAATTGTTTTATTTTTTCTCTATAAAAGAAAATTTAGACAAGTTAGATCCCAATGACTCGCCAGAGGAAGGGAACTTTTTTTTTTTTTGAAGGAAGAGGAAGGGAACTTTTATTGTTCACTATCTTGCATGTGTTTTCTAGACAAATCTACAAGCTATTATTAGTATTGAAATTTCATAAAAAATTACTGGAAACATACCCCTCTATCATAGTTAAATGCTTTATATACATATGTCAAAAGGAAAAATAAATAATCCAACAAAGGAACCAAACAATAGAATTCTCAACATCTTTATTCAAAAAAAAATAAAAAATAGAATTCTCAACATCTACAATGCCTTTACAATAGCATTACCCAAAAGCCAATATATTGTTGCTATGTTAACTATAAAATCATCCTATGCTTTTTTTTCATATATACCCAAAAACAGTTCTATGATATGATAAAAAGTAGATTTTAAAAGCAGTTTAAGAGTTTGTGTCACAGTATAACAAATATGTAAATGGATTTCACAAGCCAAAAATTGGAAAAACTTTAGCTTCTATATTTCATTTACAGTTTCCTTTGTCCCTCTTTTGAAGCAGGGCTTTCACTATTACACGTTGAAGATTAACAATCAAACGTGTTAAAACTATCACACTTTTCTCATCTTTTATGCTGCCTCTTTGCTAGGGCATATATCAAGCCCTAGCAGAGCTACATTTGTCACATCCCTCCCCAACAAAGTTTTCATTTTTCCATCTTTTCATTCCCCACTTTTGAAGTTAATAATATCTCTTTCCCTTATTTCTTTTTTCCCTTTGATAACTAATCATCCCAGTTATCTTCCCATCCATCTTTGTTTGAAGATCTAGAAGTAAGGCCATTTGCCGAGATACTTCCTGCATGGCGCACTGCTGGTGATTTCACCGCTACATTGTCGTCCCAATCATCGTCCCATACTTGATCCCAACCTTCAGCAGATTCCGCAACGGTAGCTGAAGCAGACTCCGGCAATGCCATTTCGAGCTCTTGATATGGGATCTCATCTCGCGGTTTCTTCTTGAACATGCAGCAACAAGCCCATGTAACTCCTAAGACTATTACTGTGAATATGAGGAAATAAGCACCGTTTACTGGCGTTAAAATCTTGTCATATGAAGGAAGGCGCAGAAAAAAACTCGTTTCAGGTACGGGAGTAACTGCGTGAAGCACACAATCCCCTTTTCCAGCATCCAAAGTCAGTCCGGTGCTTTCACTTTTAATTCGTTTTATGGTGACCTGAAAAACAAGATTGTAAAAGCAGTGAGCCAATTGGAAATCTGACATGTAACCAAACATCTAACCAAACAGAGCACACAAGCACAACCAGATAGTGCTTTTCACAGTAAATACAAATAAATGAAATTTGGCAGAACAAAGGTATGTGAACTAAAACAAAAATGGGTATTTTTGTTTGTCAGAACAGAGATCACACAAAATGCGGTGTCTCAAAATATGAAATCCTATAATGTTTCCAATGAAAAAACACCAGAAATCATGAAAATCAAAAGGGTCTTGTTAACGAGTGCCCCCGGGACACTCTTTACGGATTCCAAAAAAAGAAATTAATTTATAAAAAATCAAATATTTCGATATCCAATGCATTGATTACACATATTTTCATAAAAAGTTACCATTTAAAGGTCTTAAAGAGTGCCCTGGGGGCACTCGTTAACATTTCCCAAACCAAAACGGGTGGATTTCATATGTATAATGTATATGATATTATTTTTTAAACACTTACTAATTTAAATTAGGATGTGTGTAGCAACGATATCCCTGCGCATCACACAAGTCCCTACTACTTCACTGTCATGTTTACGATGCTGCAATGTCAGCAACATGCTGCTTATGGTGCCAGTGTTGGGAATGTAAAAAGCTTTTGATATCCATTTCAAGTTACGCAGAAAAGTTTACGCTTTAGAAAGAATCAACAATATGAAGGAGGTCGGGTGGAGTTGATTTTGCTAAAGAATTTACAGGGATAATTTTGAAGGAGACGGGAATGTATTAGAGTGTGATGGAATGGGAGGAATCAAACTAAAAGGATGGAGGAAGCTAGCAACATGTAAGACATCTTCACCACTAACAAGATCCGCGGTGGTGTTCAATGTGCCTGCTCATTGTATAACTTGGGTTTGTCTCAATGCTTTATTCCTTACCTCCTAAGAGCTACGTTACTTGGCATGATGGGTTTTCAATGTCAATTTGTTGGACTTAACTCACTAACTCCAGTAGCAGTGCCTACATCCACATTTACATTGTAATCAGGATCAAATGTGCCATTGGAGTCAATTTATCCCTATCATCAATGCTGTCTTCATCATCTTCATATTTGTTGTTCCGAACTAACTTTTTGTTCAGGGAGTATGTTACAAATTTCTCAAACACAAGAGACTACTATGATAGCAAGTTAACTTTGCTTCAACTCAACCACTTAATAAATATGAATATATATATATATATAATGGTTATTACATATGGTTCCTAAGCAAAAAGGCCATTACTTATCGATCAAAGGTGAGCTCGATTTGGTAATGATTCAGCCTAAAATCACCCAAACAAATAGGAATGGAAAATTTAAAAAATGGGTTGCACAGTAGTGGCCAGAGCGCAATAATGTGACACACATCGAACAACTTGAACTGGGATGGGGCTGTGACAACACACGACAGCATTGACTAAGTAGTTCAGATAGATTATATCATTATAGTAGTCAATTGAAGGAAAAGAAATGGAATGATGAGTTCCATAGAAACACAACTTTTAGCATACTTCCTTCTAAAATGGAGAAAATTTGAATGAGATTTAATGAACATTTTGTTTCCCCTGCCATTGCCAACAATGAGCAACAAGGGTTTTAGAAAGGATTAAAGCTGTCAGATTTGATTTGAGTACCTTACAAAAAATTTATTCTTTTTTAGTTCCTACATATTACAAATTACAAAATTGTGAGCTTTTAGCCCCTACTGAGGGATTATAAACATAATATGTTTGCTAAATATAGGGACTAGAAATGAATCCAAAAATTATTGAACTAAAATCAAATTGTGTCAATTTTATAGATTTTACAGATATTATATTCAAAAAAATATTTAACCCTTCAAAAAATATGAAAAGATAGAATGGTAAGAAGTTATAAAATTTCTCCTCTACTTCCTATTCTTCTAGTCCCAAATCTTCCTTATCCTAATATAAATGGAGAAACGGGAGTTGATGTCTTTTCCATTCTATGTCATAACATACTTTGTTATATTTCTTTCCGTCCACACACATATGAATTGTAAGATTCTGAAATTTCTACCTCAGAATCCTAGAAATGATAAAATTGTTAAACGACCGCCTATTAGTCATCTAAAGTTAACCCACTTGGGTTGGTCTAGTGGTGTTGGCTTTAGACCTTGGAGTGTGCTCTCTCAAGGTCCGGGTTCGATTCGCCGCTGCCAGTTTCGGTGGGCTAATTTGGCCTCTTAAAAAAAAAAAATCATCAAAAGCTTTGATATTTGCTGATAATTTTTAAGAGATGATGATTTTTATCCAAAATAATGCTGAGTTTTCTTTTGTCTGTCTAACAAAATAAACAATTATTTTAGACAGTGTTGGATCTCAGAAGCTTTTGCTTCACTTTGAAGTGTGAAGGGTATGAAGAAGAAATGAGACGTCTATCCAAGAATAATATCATCAGGTAAAGGAAATAAAAGTCAGCTTAACATAAAATGACCAATACCTTTTCTGTTTTATTTTTGTCAACATCTACATCGCCAAGGTTACTTTCATGATCACTGCGAAGCTTCACTTTGATGGTGCCACCCCCTCTATTTTGAAGAAGAACAACAAAGTTTTTGGAATCTGGTAATGTTCATAAGAAATATAAATACAGATGAGTTCATATTTGACTCTTACGAGTAAAAGTAGTACAACAGAAATGAATAATTGACCCGATGTTTTTGTTATATCAATTAGGAGGTTTTTCCAGCACCCTTCCTTTTTGCAGGGTATGTCAGCAATTAGTAGTCAGTATTTCCTACCTTGAAATATAAATACATTAATTTATTTTATATTTATATTTCAATTAAACAGCGGACACGGCTAAATATTAGCTACAAATTGCTAAGATACTAATACGCTCATAAAAACATAGGTACAAAAGGAATCACTTGTTAATAAGCAGCACTGCATGCTTTGCTTCTTCAAATGCTGATCAACAATACATGAAACCACATAATAGTCATAACTCATAATTCTCAAAGCAACCTGGATCATCACAATGATTGGTTCAGTAGATGAACTAGAAGCTAGCCCATACAGAAGTTTAGTGTTCGCCTCATAAGTAATTATTTTATTTCTTAAAACAAGAAAAATATTACCTCCACTCATAAATGTTGGTAGTTTAATCATTTCGGTTAAGTTTCAAAACATTCGGGGTTGTAGAAACCCAAGGTATAATTGACCTTCATCCAACTATACCCCAAGATATTGGGAGTAAATTGGATAAATAAATATGAAAATTTGAAACTCATTTAATGATTAGAGTAAGGGTATTTTAATACAATATACATCAATTAAGTGATTTCTTAATCCATGTACAACTGCAAACAGATCAAACTACCAAAGTTTAGGAAAAAGAGTAGATTCATAGCAATACCCCCTATATTAGAGTAACTGTCAGTTACTGTTCTGTTAAACCATCATTACAGCTGTCAGTTAATTGGTCAGATAAAACCTTTTCAACAAAAAAATTTGGTTAGATAGCAACATTCCTCGACTATTCATGTACAGTAAAAGAACACCGACAATGTTGTCAACTGCGGATTGCGGAAAATAGCGGATTGTTCAAATTCAACTACGTTACGGTGCTATAACCGCTATTTGACAACACTTTGAACTAAATCACCGTTCGCCATTTGACAACATGGCTCACTCAGAAATCTCTCAGAGAACATTTTCACCCACTTTCTCTTTGACTCTTGCATTTTCTCACACTTAATTTCTAGCACCCACTAATCCTGAACTAGCTCCACCGCATAAAAGGAATTATTGATTCTTTCTAAAAAAGTATTTCCTGTTTAGCAACAATGAGCCAATTTTTTTTTTTTTTATAAAAGATGTATACGTTATAGGCAAAAAATTCTGCAAAAATAATAATAAAATATTCTATGAAGAGTTATCTTTCAATCAATAGTATTTTCATGTGGTAAGTAACTTCATGGAAGCATTTAATTTTTAACTGCATTTAATTTTCTCGTAGCTTTTTAATTTAAATCGGAACATTGAGCTATCTTGGCTTTACTAATTTGGAAAACATCATCTCACGAGAATTCCAGACCCTCCAAAGATTAAGGAATTAATGTGATCTTCTTGAACTAAGCAAACATTTTCATAGAAGCAATTTCTCCTTGGCTTCTATATTGGTATTTCATTTCAGATTATATATTCATTTACTAGACTACTACAAGTTATCAGATGTTCGGATCCACATTTGTGAAATCCAAACTAGATTTTGATAATTTCTCCACATGTTGAAGTTATGATTTTTAAACAGAAGGAGGAGATGAATAATAAGAACTATCGATAATAGCTTAGTAACTTTATACAAAAGACTAACATCAGTCTCTATTAATAGAGATACATAACTCCTACCTAATCCTAAGTAAATAGAGAAATAAAAAAACAAACCATCATAATAACTAAGTAATATGGATACTTACCAAAGTTGATATTCTAAGATTGGAAACTAATATAATGATATAATGATCTAAGATACTCTGACATCATGTAAAGATATTATAGATATTTTATTATATTCTAAAATGGTATGAAGTATGTTAAACTAGAGCTGAAAAATGGAACCAAAAGATTAGGCTGAGAATTTTACACTAATTTTACTTCAAGTTTCCATTAGAGGTTAAAGTTTTCTAACATGACTTCATTAAAAGTAATAACAAAAACTAACACACGAACAAACAAACCACTAATTATTAAAGCAAAATTCAATACCCATTTTGAATATATATTCATATACTATAAATTATTGCATGTTCAGATCCACGATTGTGAAACCTAAACAAGATTTTGATAATTTTCTACATGTTTGGGTGTTCTCAAGTAGATTCGTTTACTTTAAATATGTTGAATTTTATGAGTTTTAGATAAAAGGAGGAGAAATAATAACTTTTAACACTGTTAACGATAACTAGATATGGACTTGACACAAACTTTATTCAAAAGACTAAACATTAGTACCTATTAATAGGGATACAGGACTCCTATACCTAATCCTAAGTAAATAGAGAAATCAGAAAACAAATCATGATAATAGGGCGAATTTTGGGTTCTCTAAACTTATTGCAGGTCCGTGTTTTTGAGTTTAGCTTATGGGAGGGAAATCATAAGCTTGTTGGGAACCTTACGTAAAACAGCTTATGGGAGCTTATAAGCTCTTACGATATTTACTTCCAGACAGCTCTATAAACACTTGTGTCAGTAAATAAGCCCTAAATAGGTCAATGCAAACAGCCCCTAGGTAATGTAGAAACCAATCTTAGAAGATATTCTAAGAGATAGACTCTAAGACTAGAAAAAATGATCTAAAGATATTTAATGATACTCATAACATAATATAAAGATATTTTAACATAAACAAACAAATAACTGGTTAAAGCAAAGTTGATTACCCATTTTGGAAATGCAAGCAACCATGTCCCCATCGTCGCTGCATGTATTCAGTCCTCCACAAGTGTCATTAGTTGTAGAATGCGCAAGTTTAATCCCCTCATTTTTACCCTTCTCTTCTACCTTACCCTTTTCTTCATTCTTTTTGGGTAAAGGAGGTGGAGCAGTAGCAGGAACAGGAGGAGGGGGTGCAGTAGCCGGAACAGGAGGGGGAGGTACAGTAGCAGAAACAGGTGGAGGTGTATTAGTAGTTTTACCATTAGCCTCCTTCTTTTCACCATTGTTATTCTCCACTTTAGGTAAAGGTTGTGGTGTCGGAACGGGTGGGATATTAACATCATTCTTTTTCTCTCCACCAACAGTCTTATTTGGATCTAATTTCTTCTCTTCTGGTACCGGAGAATCCTAAAATCCAAAACTAACTTGATTCAACCATTGTAAGCAAAATATTAGTAACAAAATAAACCATCAAATTAGTATCCGACTTTGTAGGGCAAACTTAGATAGGTCCAGAGATTATCAATATCTCCAAAAAGTCTCTGACTCTACTAAACTGTCAAGTTGGTCCTTATATTTAACCAACTTACATCAATTAAGTCCTTATATTTTAATCGCATACTATCAATTGGTCGCTATATTTAACCACTTATTATCAATAGGTCATGCTACCTAAAAAAGAAGTTAGTACTACAAAAGGAAACTTTTTTGATTTTTTATGGTTGATTACACAATTTTCAATGCAATAATTTACTATATAATTTCCTTTTTTTAGGATCGTTAACCAGTGACGAGGCACCTGTTAGCATTTCCCTTATCAATATAGTCCCTCCGACTATCGGAATGACTAAAATGAGTAAACTTTGACAGAATTGATGGCCTTTTTGAAATATTTATAACCTTAGAACTTAATTAAGAATGTCATACAAATACAAAGTCAGAAACTAATTTGGTATTTTACTCTAAAAAAAATGAAAATTTTCAAATAAAGGAAAATTAATAAATAAAAAACTCACCTTTGTTGAATCAATCAATTTTCTTAGGTCTTTAAGAAAGGAAGCATGAGAGCCATGAAACAGAATTAAAGAAAACAATAATAGTATCAGTAACGTGTGTTTTCCCATTATGATTTAGCTCCAACACGTTCAAAAATCACACCTTTGATCTTTGAATTTGATCAAGAAAAATTACATGCGGAATAGGCAAATTAAGAAGAAACAATGAAATCAGGAGAAACCCTTTTGGGAGAAAATTACTGGGTTGTGTTGAAGTGAGAAAATTGATGAAAAAACGAAAATTGAAGATGTGAGTTTGTGACGATGAGGAAGGAATTGAGTTTTTAGGATCAGAAATTGAGAAATTCGTGATATTTTGGATTGTGATGAAGAATTTGTGATTTGGGATTTGATTTGGAGAAGGAGAAAACAAAGAAGACTTCACGCTGAGTCTGTTTTTCTGCAGAGAACACTCTTTCGCGGAAAACGAAAATGAAGAACTGGTAAACGAGTTTGTGTAGAATGGGCCTTGTTTTTGGGCTTCATGATACACAGTTGAATTCTGCTCTTTACTCAAACGGTTTTGCTCATTCCCAAAGTAAATACCTAAACGCTGCGTCATTTGAGTCACGTAAGGGTATTTTAGTCATTTCACTTGAGAATGAGCGAAACTGTTTGGATAAAGAGCAGGATTCTACACGGTTGCTCTATCGGCCCCTCACATTGCTCAAAAGTTTTTTTGGATTTATCGGATTGTAACTTCTTATCGCACAAAGTTTTTAGAAGTGGTTATGATTAACTAGAAGAAACAATGAACCAATTATCTAAGATCATAAAGAAGGGAGACACCACATTTGCCTCCAAAACGTTTAGAAATCATGTATATGTGTCACTTTTCTTATATATTCAACATTTAATTTATTCATAGTGCGAGTCTTCAACATCTTTGTTCTTGCACTACTATTATTGTCAACGCAACATGCTTCCCGAGTACAACATAATGATTACTTTTGATACAATGATTCAATACTAGGATCCCACTCCAGCTCCCTCTTCAAGTTGAACCAGATTACCAATACCGCTTGTTGAAAAGTTCAGAGAAGCACCTAAAGTAATAACATGCCAACAATACAAGACCGTAAGAGAAGTAGATGTCATATCTCTACCTAAAATCTCAAGTTATTTGGCATATGATCATCTTTTATACATCCAACATTTAAAGGATAGCTAATGTGACTAGTCTCTCCAGCTAACGATGGATGTTTTAGGAGCAATTATTTGTCCTACTTCAAGTAAAGTGACACATGAATCAACCACGCACATGTTAAAATGAGAGAGATCGAAATAATATGTAGGAATAAGACCGCATAGTTGATTATTACTACAAAAAATTGAATTATAAATTTAGCTACCTCAAATAATTTTTTTTTTTAAAAAAAAAAATAAATATAAAA
>Ga0209282_1001873_pt1 | contig 11847 bp, 9 predicted proteins | sample Mtrugardesep15_FD_187529 | JGI IMG/M metagenome (GOLD analysis project Ga0209282, IMG submission 187529) | Root nodule microbial communities of legume samples collected from California, USA - M. trunc garden sep15 (SPAdes) (version 2) | ecosystem: Host-associated > Plants > Roots > Nodule...
CGTCACCAAGCTCGACTTCGCGGCCCAGCCGGTGCTGGCCTTCACCATCGCCTCGGCGCGCATGGACATCGAGGCGCTGAGCTGGTACGTGGACAACGACATCACCAAGAAGCTGCTCGCGCTGCCCGGCGTGGGCGCGGTCAACCGCGTGGGCGGCGTCACGCGCCAGGTGCATGTCGACCTGGACCCGGCCAAGCTGCAGGCACTGGGCGCCTCAGCCGCCGACATCTCGCGCCAGCTGCGCCAGGTGCAGACCGAAAGCGCGGGCGGCCGCATCGACCTGGGCGGCAGCGAGCAGCCGGTGCGCACCCTGGCGACCGTGCAGTCGGCCGACCAGCTCGCCGACATGCAGATCGCGCTTTCCGACGGGCGCCGCATCCGGCTCGACCAGGTGGCCCGCATCAGCGACACCATTGCGGAGCCCCGCGCCGCCGCCCTGCTCAATGGCAAGCCAGTTGTCGGCTTCGAAGTGGCCCGCAGCCGCGGCGCGAGCGAAGTGGAAGTGGGCCGCGCCATCCAAAAAGCGCTGGCCGACCTGCGCGTGCAGCGGCCCGACATCGAGCTGACCGAGGCCTTCAATTTCGTCGATCCGGTGGAAGAGGAGTACGACGGCTCGCTGCACCTTTTGTATGAAGGCGCCATCCTGGCGGTGATCGTGGTGTGGCTGTTCCTGCGCGACTGGCGCGCCACTTTTGTCTCCGCCGTGGCATTGCCGATGTCCGTGATCCCTGCCTTCATCGGCATGCACCTGCTGGGCTTCTCGGTCAACGTGATCTCGCTGCTTGCGCTCTCGCTGGTGGTCGGCATCTTGGTGGACGACGCCATCGTGGAGGTGGAAAACATCGTGCGCCACCTGCGCATGGGCAAATCGCCGTACGAGGCGGCCATGGAGGCGGCCGACGAGATCGGCCTGGCGGTGATCGCGACCACGTTCACGCTGATCGCGGTGTTCCTGCCCACGGCCTTCATGAGCGGCATCGCCGGCAAGTTCTTCAAGCAGTTCGGCTGGACGGCCTCGCTGGCGGTTTTTGCGTCGCTGGTGGTGGCACGGGTGCTCACGCCCATGATGGCGGCCTACATCCTGAAGCCAGTGGTCGGTGCCGAAAAGGAGCCGCGCTGGCTGACGGCCTACATGCGCGCCGTGGAGTGGAGCACCCACAACCGCTTCAAGACGATGGTGCTGGCCACCCTCTTCTTCTTCGGATCGCTCGCGATGATCCCGCTGCTGAAGACCGGCTTCATTCCGCCGGACGACAACTCGCAGACGCAGATCTATCTTTCTCTCGCGCCCGGCTCGACGCTGGCGCAGACCACCGCGGCCGCCGAGGAAACCCGGCGCCGCGTGATGCAGATCAAGCATGTGCGAAGCGTCTACACCACAGTGGCGGGCGGCAGCGCGGGCGGCGACCCTTTCGCCAACTTCGGCACGCCCGAAACCCGAAAGGCCACGCTCACCATCAAGCTCGACGAGCGCGGCGACCGCCCGCGCAAGCAGGTGATCGAGAACCAGATCCGCGCGGCGCTCGAAACCCTGCCCGGCGTGCGCAGTACCGTCGGCCTTGGCGGCTCGGGCGAAAAGTACATCCTCGCGCTCACTGGCGAAGACCCCGCCGCCTTGGCCAGTGCGGCCAGCGCGGTCGAGAAAGACCTGCGCACGGTGCCCGGCCTTGGCAACATCACTTCCACGGCAAGCCTGGTGCGGCCCGAGATCGCCGTGCGCCCCGACTTCGCGCGCGCCGCCGACCTGGGCGTGACCAGCGCCGCCATCGCCGAGACGCTGCGCGTGGCCACGCTTGGCGACTACGACCAGGCATTGGCCAAGCTCAATCTCGCGCAGCGGCAGGTGCCCATCGTGGTGAAGCTGGAAGACTCGGCACGGCAGAACCTCGATCTTCTTGGCCGCCTCTCGGTGCCCGGCACGCGCGGCCCGGTCATGCTCAGCCAGGTGGCCTCATTGACGATGGAAGGCGGCCCGGCCGTCATCGACCGCTACGACCGCTCGCGCAACGTCAACTTCGAGATCGAGCTTTCCGGCGTCGGGCTCGGCGACGCCAAGACCGCGGTGACCGCGCTCCCCTCGATCCAGAAGCTGCCGCCCGGCGTGCGCGTGACCGAGGTGGGCGACGCGGAAGTGATGACCGAGCTGTTCAACAGCTTCGGCCTCGCGATGCTCACGGGCGTGCTGTGCATCTATATCGTGCTGGTGCTGCTCTTCAAGGACTTCCTGCATCCGGTGACGATTCTTTGCGCGTTGCCGTTGGCGCTCGGCGGCGCCTTCGTGGGCCTGCTCATCGGACAGAAGGCGCTGTCGATGCCGTCGCTGATCGGGTTGATCATGCTGATGGGCATTGCCACCAAGAACTCGATCCTGCTGGTGGAATACGCCATCGTGGCACGCCGTGACCACGGCATGAGCCGCTGGGACGCGCTGCGCGACGCGTGCCACAAACGCGCCCGGCCCATCATCATGACCACGCTGGCGATGGGTGCAGGCATGCTGCCGATTGCCGTGGGACTTGGCGCGGCCGATTCGAGCTTCCGGTCGCCGATGGCGATGGCGGTTATCGGTGGGCTGATTACGTCGACCGTGCTGAGTCTGCTGGTGGTGCCGGCTGTGTTCACTTATGTGGACGACATCGAGCACTGGATTCGGCGGACTGTGCGGAAGGTGCGGGGGCAACCGGCTGATCCGCATATTGATGATGATCTGGTGGAGCGGACGGCTGGTTGACGCTGTTTCCGGTCTTTGACGTCGCGCGGCGTTTGTTTCCCGAGGCCGGGATATCCGCCCGGCGGCGGACTTACTTTCTTTTGCTTCGCCAAAGAAAGTAAGCAAAGAAAGGCGACCCCTACTGTCTGCGTCCCTTCGCTTCGCTGCGGGCAACCTGCGGTGCTCGACTCCGGCGGGGGTCCGCAGAACTCGCTTCGCTCAAACAGCTGCGGCCCTGATCCCGCCTGCATCTGCGCTCCTCGGCGCATACAGAAGGGGTGGGAGCGGGCAGCCTTCGCTCTCGCTCGGCCCCAATACCAAACCCAATTCAATACCAACCACCGCAGGCGCTGCGCGCCTGCGGTGGCCTGGTGGCCGAGCGAAGCAAAGGCCCGTTCGGTCTCCACGCCCCTCTGTATGCGCCGAGGAGCGCAGGGTTTCGCGGATCAGGGCTCGCAGCTGTTTGAGCGAAGCGAGTTCTGCGAGACCCCGCGAAACCCGAGCACCGCAGGTCGCCCGCAGCGCAGCGAAGGGTCGCAGACAGTGGGGTCGCCTTTTCTTTGCTTACTTTCTTTTGGCGAAGCAAAAGAAAGTGAGTCGCCCGCCGGGGCGACACCCGGCCTCGGGAAACAACCGCCGCGCAGCGACAAAAAGGACAACTACCCCTCGCCCCCTAAAAAGAGGACAAGAGGTCAAAAGAGTTAAACCGCCAGACGAGCCAACTTCCGCTCACTCATGCGCTTAGCCACACGCGGCAACACCAGCACAGCCACAATGATGACCACCAGCGTGATAGACATAGGCCGCTGGAAAAACACCGCAGCACTGCCCTCCCCAATCGACATGGCATTGCGCAGCTGCGCTTCGGCCAGAGGCCCAAGAATCATGCCCACCACCACTGGCGCAGTCGGGAAGTCGAAGCGGCGCATCACCACGCCAAGCAGGCCGATGCCGTACAGCAGGAACAGGTCGAACGCGCTCTGGCGCATGCCGTAGGCACCCACCGTCGCGAAGATCAGGATACCGGCGTAGAGCTGCGGCTTCGGAATCTTCAGCAGCTTGACCCAGAGGCCGACCATCGGCAGGTTCAGCACCAGCAGCATCACGTTGCCGATGTACAGCGACGCAATCAGCGCCCACACCAGCGCGGCCGAAGTGGTGAACAACTGCGGCCCAGGCTGGATGCCGTAGTTCTGGAACGCGCCGAGCAGGATGGCTGTGGTGTTCGACGTCGGAATGCCGAGCGTGAGCAGCGGAATCAGCGCGGCGGTCACCGTCGCGTTGTTGGCGGCTTCGGGGCCGGCCACACCTTCGATGGCGCCGGCAGTGCCGAACTCGGCCTTGTCTTCCGGATTCTTGGTCAGCTTCTTTTCCATCGCATAGCTCAGGAAAGTCGGAATCTCCGTACCGCCGGCGGGAATGCAGCCGAAGGGCGTGCCGATGGCAGTGCCGCGCAGCCACGCCGGAATGGAGCGCTTCCAGTCGCGCTTGGTCATGTGGACGCGGCTCAGCTTGTTCTGGCCTTCGACCACCTTGCCCTCGTAGAGCACGGCGTAGAGCACTTCAGCCACCGCGAAGAGGCCCACCGCCACCAGCACGATCTCGATGCCGTCGAGCAGTTCAGGCACGCCGCCGGTGTAGCGGCCCTGGCCCGAGATCTGGTCGAGGCCGACGCAGCCCGCCGCCAGGCCGATGAACAGCGCCGTCATGCCGCGCAGCGTGCTCTTGCCCAGCACCGCGCTCACCGTGGTGAAGGCCAGCAGCATCAAGAGGAAGTACTCGGGCGGCCCGAGCTTCACGGCAAACTCGGCCACGAAGGGCGCGAACAGCGTGACGATGACCGTGGCGATGGTGCCGGCCACGAAAGAGCCGATGGCAGCGGTGGCGAGCGCAGCGCCCGCGCGTCCGCTCTTGGCCATCTTGTTCCCCTCCATCGCCGTAACCATGCTGGCCGTTTCACCCGGCGTGTTGAGCAGGATCGACGTGGTCGAGCCGCCGTACATGGCGCCGTAGTAGATGCCCGAGAAGAAAATCATCGAGGCCGTGATCTCGACCTTGCCGGTGATCGGCAGCAGCATGGCGACCGCCACGGCGGGGCCGATGCCCGGCAGCACGCCGACGGCGGTGCCCAGGGCGCAGCCCACCAGGCACCAGAGCAGATTGACAGGGGTGATCGCCGCGGCGAAACCCGTCATGAGTGCGTTGAAGATTTCCATGTCAGATCCAGCCGGTGGTGGTGAGGCCCGGCAGGTTGATCGCCAGGAACTTGGTGAACATCCAGAACACCGGTGCGGCAATGAGCGCGCCGGTCAGCAGATCGATCGCCCAGGTGACCGGCCGGTTGGCCGAAGGCTGCCCGCTTGCGCGGCGCAGGCCCTGTACCGCCAGCACGTAGCACAGCGTGCAGCTCAGGATGAAGCCAAGCTGGGTGATGAGCGCCGCATTGAGCAGCAGGCCCGCCGAGACCCAGATGAAACCCGGCCAGTAGGCATGCTCGGCGCCCGTAGGCGCATCGAGCTCGCGAAAGCCGCCGGTGCGCGCTTCCCAGAGGATCCAGCCGCCGCAGAGCGTGAGCACGCCCGACACCAGCCACGGAAGGAAGTTGGGCCCGACGCCGCCATAGCCGGCTTCGGAAGGAATGCCGATGGCGCCGAAGGCCAGCGCCAAGCCGGTCAGCAGCACACCGGCACCGACCAGCGTTTGCGGCCAGATGGCCGCGGGTTGCGGCGAGACCGAGGATTCTGGAGTTGTCATTTTTTGCTCCCGCAGTCAGGGAAAAGAAGAGGGCCTACTGAAAGGCCCCGCGATCTCAAAGAGAGTCCCCCCGCGGCCCCCGTCCCTTTCCAGGAACACCGCGGAACCGGCTTTGCCGGGCCGCTGGTGTTGCCCCCGGTTGGGGGAGGGAGAAGCGACACGAAGTGCGCGGAGCCTGGGGGCGAGCCAAAGTCAGATCATTCCGGACTTGGCCATGATGGCGCGCAGGCTGGCGAAGTCGTCGTCGACGAACTTGGCAAAAGCCTCGCCCGACAGCACAGCCGGGGTCCAGTCGTTCTTCTTGAGCGATTCGGCCCAGGACGGGCTCTTGAGCGCAGCCAGCACCATGTCGGTGAGGGCCTTGCGCTGTTCGGCGCTGATGCCGGGAGCGCCGTACACGCCGCGCCAGTTGCCGATCTCGACGTCGATGCCCTGCTCCTTGAGCGTGGGCACGTTGATGCCCGGCAGGCGCTGGGCCGACGTGACGGCGACAGCCTTCATCTTGCCGGCGGCAATGTACTCGGCAAATTCGCTGTAGCCGCTGCCGCCGATGGTGACGTTGCCGCCCAGGATGGCCGCGGTGGCCTCGCCGCCGCCCCGGAATGCCACGTAGTTGATCTTGGACGGATCGGCGCCGACCTTCTGCGCGATCATGGCGGCGGCAATGTGCTCGGTAGAGCCGCGCGACCCGCCGCCCCATTTGACGCTGCCGGGGTCCTTCTTGAGCTGCTCGACCACGTCCTTCATGCTCTTGAACGGCGAATTGGCCGGCAGCACGAAGACGTTGTATTCGGTGGTCATGCGCGCAATGGGCGTGGCCTGCGACAGATTGACCGGCGGCTTGCCGGTGATGATGCCGCCCAGCATGACGGAGCCCATCACCATGAGCGCATTCGGGTCGCCCTTGGAGCCGTTCACGAACTGGGCCAGGCCCAGTGCACCGGCGGCGCCGCCCTTGTTGTCATAGGTGACCGTATCGGCCTGCTTGGATTCGGTCAGTGCCTTGCCCAGCGCGCGGCCCGTGGTGTCCCAGCCACCGCCCGGGTTGGCTGGAATCATCATCTTGACGTTGGCTGCGGCGCGAGCCGACAACGGCAGCGCTCCGGCGGCGGCCAGCGCGGCCAATGACTTCAAAAAGGTGTCGCGACGCATCGATGTCTCCTGGTAACTAAAGAAAACCTGACTTGGACCTGAGCCGCTATCATGCGCCGCCCTGCTGTCAGTTGGCTGTCCACCGGACTGGGGAAAACACCGAAGTACCATTTCCCCCTCCACGCCCATGAAGCTGCTGCTGGTCGAAGACGATCCCTCGATGCAGGTCACCCTGCAGCGCGCCCTCGCCCGCAGCAAGATCGACGTGCGAATCTGCGGCGACGGCGCCCTGGCGGTGGAGCAATGGCGTGCCCTGGAGCCCGATGTGGTGGCGCTCGACCTGAGCCTGCCCAACCTCGACGGCCTCCAGGTGCTGGCCGACGCGCGCGCTGCAGGGCTGCGCACGCCGGTGCTGCTGCTGACGGCCCGCGGCACGGTGGGCGACCGCATCATGGGCCTGAACGCCGGGGCCGACGACTACCTGCCCAAGCCCTTCGACCTGGACGAGCTGGAGGCGCGCATCCGGGCGTTGCGCCGGCGCCACCAGAACGCGGGCGCCGACGTGATACTGAACCCGCAGGAAGTGGGCGGCCTGCGCTTCGAGCCTGAAAGCGGTGCCATCTACCACCGCGGCGGCATCCTGGAGCTCACGCCACGCGAGCTGGCGCTGCTCAAGGCGCTGATGATGAAACCAGGCCATGCGGTCAGCAAGGAGCGGCTTTTCGAACTGGTGTTTCCGGGCGAGACCGACGTGCAGTACGAGGCGGTGGAGGTGGTGGTGTATCGCCTGCGCAAGAAGCTCGCGGGCACCGGCGCCGCGCTCATGACGCTACGTGGACTGGGCTACCTCTTGCGCGCCGAACCATGAAGACGGCCTTGTCGCTGCGCGCGAGGCTGCTGTTCGGCATTCTCGCGCCGGTGGCCATTTTCATCGTGATCAACAGCGTGAGCCTGTACCGGCAGAGCCTGGCCGCGGCGACCACCGCCTACGACCGTACGCTGCTCGCGTCGGCCAAGACCATCGGCGAGCAGCTCGATGTGGAAGGCTACGATGAAGCGGCGCGGCTGCGCGCCATCGTGCCCTACTCCGCGCTGGAAGCCTTCGAGGCCGACAACCGCAGCCGGCTTTTCTATCGGGTGTCGGCGCTCGACGGCGAAATGGTGTCGGGCTTTGCCGAGCTGCCTTTCTGGCGCGGCCGCATACCTGACCGGGGGGCCTATTCGGCGCTGGTCGACTTCTACGACGCGCGCTTTCGGGATCAGCCTGTGCGCATGGCGGTGCTGCTGCAGCCGGTTGCCAGCGGCCGCGGCCGCGGCATGGCCGTGGTGCAGGTGGCCGAAACCCTCGAGCTGCGCGAAACCTTGGTGCGCAAGCTGCTGGTCGACATGCTGTGGCGCCAGCTGCTGCTGATGGGTGTCATAGCGTTGGTCACGGTGCTGGTGGTGCAGCGCGCCACGCGACCGGTGCGGGAGCTCGGCGAAGCCATCGAGAAGCGTGCGGCCGACGATCTTTCGCCGATCGACGCACCCGATGCACCGCGCGAACTGCGGCCGCTGGTGGATGCCACAACCGAGGTCATGGGCCGGCTGCAGCGCCTGCTCGACCACCAGAAGCGCTTTGTGCGCGACAGCGCCCATCAGTTGCGCACGCCGCTGGCGGTGCTGAAGGCGCAGGTGCAGTCAGCGCGGCGCGGCGATGTCGCGCCCGAACAGGCACTTAGTGAAATCAACCAGACCGTGGAGCGCGCCACCATGCTCGCCAACCAGATGCTGTCGCTTGCCAAGGTGGAGCAACTGCGGCAGCGGCCGGAATCGGTTGCGCTGGAGCTCGGCGAGGTGGTGCGCCAGATTGCGTTGGACCTCTCGCCGCTGATCGCCGACAAGGCTCTCGATTTCGAACTGGCCGTCGAAAAGCCTGTGATGGTGCGTGCGCACCAGTGGATGCTGCAGGAGCTCACCCGCAACCTGCTGCACAACGCGATCAAGCAGAGCCCAGCGGGCGGCGCACTTTCAGTCATGGTGCGCTCCGACGGAGACGAAGCCGTGCTGACGGTGCGCGATGAGGGGCCCGGCATTTCGTCCGAACTGCGCCAACGCCTGTTCGCGCCCTTCTCCGCCGGCGACACCGCCAGCGGCTCGGGCCTGGGCCTGGCGATCTGCCGCGAAATAGTGCTGGCGCTGGGCGGGCGCATCAGCCTGGACAACCGCACGGTGCAGGAAAATTCCGCACAGGTGGTCGGGCTCGACGCTGTCGTGCGGCTTCCTGTCTACCACCACAATTCCTGAATATGGATCGCTTGCGCATCGACAAATGGCTATGGGCCGCCCGCTTCTTCAAGACGCGATCCCTGGCTGCGGATGAGATCGGAAAGAATCGGGTGCAAGTCAACGGCGACATTGCCAAGGCCTCCCGCGAGGTCAAGGCGGGCGACACCGTTGCAATTCGCCTGGGCGCGCTGACGAGGACTGTGACGGTGCGCGGCTTGAGCGGGCAGCGGGGCCCGGCGCCGGTGGCCCAGCAGCTGTATGAAGAAACGCCCGAGAGCATCGCCGCGCAGGCCGCCGCGCGCGAGCAGCGCCGCATGGGCAGCGAGCCGGCACTGGCCATCGAACAAGGGCGGCCCACCAAGCGCGACCGCCGCGAACTCGACGGTGCGGCACGGCATGCCGACTGGAACGACCGCTGGAGCGCTTCCATCGATCCCGACGAGACCGATCGCTGATTCGTCTGCTCCAGCCCATCGCGTACGCTGCGTGTTTTTTGCACGGAGCCTCGTTCATGGCAAACCTCAAGAAATACCGCGTCGACGGCAGCAAGTTCAAGCTTTCGCAGGTGGACCCCGGCGAGACGCCCTTTCTCGAGGGCAATGAAGCCGCACAATTGGCGGAGATCGACGCACTCGCAGGCGAACTCGATGAAATGCAGGACCTGCTGCATGCCGAAGGCCGCCGCAAGGTCCTGCTGGTGCTCCAGGGCATGGACACCAGCGGCAAGGACGGCACTGTGCGCTGGGTGTTTTCGCGCACCTCGCCGCTGGGCGTCCGCGTCACCGCCTTCAAGGCGCCGAGCGAAGACGAACGCGCACGCGACTATCTCTGGCGCTGCCATGCGGTCGTGCCGCGCGCCGGCGAAATCGCCGTATGGAACCGCAGCCACTATGAAGACGTGCTGGTACCCGTGGTTGAAGGCTGGATCGACAAGGACGAGGCCAGGCGGCGCTATGCACAGATCAACGACTTCGAGCGGCTGCTGGTCGAAACCGGCACGGTCATCGTCAAATGCATGCTGCACATCGACAAGGACGAGCAGCGCGAACGCCTTCAGGCGCGCATTGATACGCCCGGCAAGCAGTGGAAGTTCAGCATGGGCGACCTGGAGGTGCGGACCAAGTGGAACGCCTACCAGGATGCCTACGGCAAGGCGCTGCGCGCAACGTCGACCGGGCACGCGCCCTGGTACGTGGTACCCGCTAACCACAAGCGGCACCGCAATCTCATGATTGCCCGGCTGCTCATGAAGACCCTCCGGGACATGAAGTTCAAGGCGCCGCCCGCGGACCCGGCGCTCAAGGGCCTGATCATCAAGTGATCAGGCGAATGCCACCAAATGCTGGTTAGCCTTACGCTCGCCGCGCCGGCATGCCGCCGGCGTCAAGAGCGGCGCACGGGCGATTGGCCGGCCACTCGGCACTTGCCGAATTCGCAGCGCACGGCCCAGGTTGCGCCGTTCGAACACGGCAACGTTGTACGACTCGTAGCCCGGGCCTTTGGCGATCAGTTCCGCCCGCGGCTGGATGCTGCACTGGCCTGCCTTGGCGACCACTTCGGCGTTGTACGTGTCCACACCCGTGCGGCGCGGGGCCAGCACAACCTCCGGATTGAAGGAGTGGCCGTAGAACGTATCCCGCACGTTCGGGTCGAGGTTGCGATAGCCGCGCTTTGCCATGCAGTGCACGATGGCGATCTGCTGGTGCTCGGCAACCACGCTCGCGTCGGGCCGGTAAGACATGTCGATCACCGCGGCCGCAATGCCCCCCTGGGCAGCCGCTGCCACGATGCCCTGCCCATGCACGGTGATCAACCCGAGTCCGAGCGCCAGCCACATGGCGTCTCCGGTCTCGCTGCGTGCGGTGATCCGGGTTGCCGCAGTGCGGCAATCGGCCACGTCGTTGTCGTAGCGAGCCCTGTCGACCCCCTCCATTGCCACCATGGGCACATAGGTCAGCCCCGATCCGGTTCCGGGCTCTGTCGGAGTTGGCGGCGTGCTGACGCACCCGGCCAATGCAACAACGGCGCACACGATGCTCAGCAGCAGCTTCATGGAGATCCCTCGTCCTCTTTCGCGATATTGCCGCCGATTTAACCATACAGATGGTTACTTTTGCGCCAATTTTGTCGCAATGTTGCGACGGACTCGTGCCTTGAATGCTTTTGGCTGAATGCTCGAGAAATCAGGAGTTGCCGGTTTGCGGCTGGTTGCGCGCCCCTATGCTCTTCGCCAGGTTCCCGCGGTACATGTGCTGCCCGAGGTGCCCGAGGTCAGAGCGGAGGTCGGCATGCACCTTGCCGCCGATATCCCGCCAGCGGCGGCAGAACGCGTAGTCCTCGGAAAGGTAGCGATTGCTGTCCGGGTCCACCATGCAATCGAAGAAGCGCCAGTAGTACGGGGCTTCCGGATTTCCGGGCGGGCCGTCCGGCACGTAGTTGAGTTCCGGGTAATGCGCAATCAGCTTGGCGAACACTTCGCGCCGGATCACCATGAAACCGGTCGGCGCTTCGGCGACTTCGACGAAGTCGTCCTGCGCGTGCTGCCCGGCGCCCGGCACGGATCCTGGTACCGCATTGAAGGGGTAGTCGGTGTAAAGTGTCTCGAAAGACTCCATCGTGGTGCCTGCCGGCACGCCTTCGGCGGGCCAATTCAACCGCTTGATCGGGTAGATGCCCGCGGCCACGTCATGACCCGACAACAGCAGCCGGATGGCCGCGGCGGGCTGGAACGAAATGTCTGCGTCAATCCAGAACAGATGGGTGTACTGCTCGTTCATGAGGAAGAACTTGACGATTTCGTTCCGCCCGCGAGTGACCAGGCTTTCGGAACGCATGTGCAAGGTGGTCCCAAGACCAAGCCGGGCCGCCTCATGCGCCCATTCATACAGGCTCGTGACGTAGTTCATCGACACGGCAGAGATGTAGCAAGGCGTCGCCAGCAGCACGTTCATCGACTGGAGGGAGGAAATCGGCAGCATGCAAGGTCCCCCCGTTCATTCGACGACGTAGCCGACAAAGCGCCA
>Ga0209282_1001874_pt1 | contig 11845 bp, 8 predicted proteins | sample Mtrugardesep15_FD_187529 | JGI IMG/M metagenome (GOLD analysis project Ga0209282, IMG submission 187529) | Root nodule microbial communities of legume samples collected from California, USA - M. trunc garden sep15 (SPAdes) (version 2) | ecosystem: Host-associated > Plants > Roots > Nodule...
TTTGGGTTTGTGTCCCTGCAAGTGTACCTCCCGTAGTCCGTTACAAATACATTCTCACACGCTGTGAGTGACACTGACAGTGTGAATATTTTGCGGGAAAGGATTGGCATTTTGGAGTTTGAGAGATGAATACGCAAATACTACAGCTTCACACCCCTCTCTCCTTCTTCTTCCCTCCGAATCGATTTACTTCAATTTCTTCATTTTCAGTAAGTCTTTCTTCTCTGCAATTCTTCCACTCTTACTTCGCTCCATCCATTTTTTGTCTCACTATTCGCCGTTTCAGTCTTTTCGTCGGAGAAGCCAACGATTTGTGGTGCGAGCAAGCCCTAAGAAGATATCCTTCGGTAAAGAATGCAGGGAGAATTTACAGGTCGGGATTGATAAACTCGCTGATGCAGTTTCTCTTACCGTTGGACCCAAAGGTTAACTCTTCCTAATTCTTCTTCTATTCAATTTCTTGCATTTTCTACTCTGTTACTGCATGTTTGGTACGGTTAGTTTTATTGGAATTTATTGTTTTCAATTCGATAACCTAATCCAAACAAACACTTACCCTACTGTGTGGATAAACAGTTTTTTTTTATTTTTTTTGCATATTATAACTGCTTCTGTATAAGCTATTTCTTTAAGCTGTTTCTATACGCTATCTTGGAGAACTTATAAAACTAAGCTGAAAAAACTTATGAATACGTCACAGACTATTTTTATAAGTTCTTTCAGATTGTCCGTAGATAAGCTAAAATAAGTCAATCCAAACAGGCCCTAAGACTCTTACGACATGTTTAAGAGAATTTACAGAAATGGCTTATAACATGTCCCTAAACTGTTTTCACCTTATTCCCACAAGCTCTCCGGGATAGCTTATGAAAACAACTTATATAGCACTTATATGACAGGCATTTATGCTAAAAGCACTTATTAAGTTGTTTATCCAAACAACAATTATATGTTTAGTTGTAAATTTCCTGCAATTGAATCCCTATAGTGTATGGCCCTTCGATCAGTTTTTGTTCAACGTTTGTTTACTATTCGTGCTCATTTATTTTATCTCTTACTACACAGGACGGAATGTTATTCTTTCTGAATCTGGAAAACTTAAAGTAATAAACGACGGCGTCACAATTGCTCAATCCATAGAGCTTTCAGATGCAATTGAGAATGCTGGTGCCATGTTAATTCAAGAGGTTGACCATGGTTGTTAGGTTCTACCTTAGATTAAATGGATGAAAATTTCAAGACATAAAATAACAGTAGACAGGCTTATGTTTTTTATTTTTCCTGCTTGCAGGTTGCAAGTAAAATGAATGATTTGGCTGGTGATGGTACCAGCACTGCAATTATTTTGGCTCGCGCTATGATTAAATCTGGATTATCAGCAGTTGCTTTTGGGGCAAATCCTATTTCTCTGAAGAAGGGAATGGAAAAGACAGTAAAAGATTTGGTGAAGTTCTTGAAGAAGAGAAGTATTCCTGTTGAAGGAAGGGATCATATCAAAGGTCTTTATTATGCCCTAATGCTTGTTTGAGTTTTTCAAAGTACGGTTTCTTTGTGAAAATGTGTTGAATATATTTCTTCCCCACCTTGTGCAGCTGTAGCCTCGATTTCTGCTGGAAATGACGAGTATGTTGGTAATTTGATTGCTGAAGCTATAGAGAAGATTGGATTTGATGGGGTAATCACCATCGAGTCATCCTCATCATCCGAAACCTCTGTGGTAATTGAAGAAGGGATGAAGGTATTGATGATGATAATAATTAGGGTTAAATAAAACACACAATGACAACTGTTTGTTCTTTCCCAGATCTGAATGATCATGTCCCTGTGTTTTTCCCTATTATAGCTGTTGTCTGTTATTTCTGTACAGGTTGACAAGGGTTACATGTCTCCTTACTTCATCACCAACCAGGAAAAATCCATTGTGGAGTTTGACAATGCTAAAGTTTTGGTAACGGATCAAAAGATTTCAAGTGTCAAAGAAATAGTTCCTTTGCTGGAAAAAGCTATGCAGTTGAGTGCTCCGCTCTTAATTATTGCGGAGGACGTCACTGTCCAAGTGTTGGAAACATTAACAGTGAACAAAATGAAAGGATTACTACGAGTTGCAGCTATAAAATGTCCAGGATTGGGAGATGGAAAGAAAGCATTGTTACAAGATATTGCGCTCATGACGGGTGAGTTCCTACTGCATTTGATAAACTTGGTTGTTATCTCTGCCAGCTTCCTTCATACTAGGCTTACATTTTTCTATCTTGAAATTATTTTAATAAAGTCTATGGTATGCTCCAAATAGTTTCGTATTTTGCAGTATAAGAAGCTTTTCTATGTCATTTCCTTTTGTTTTCATTTACCATTTTTAGTTGGACAGTATGGCTGTCTTGGGTGCTAATGCAATTCCATTATCTCATTTTTCAACTGTCTAGTTCTAGTTGCCAAGATTACAATCCACCTAGTGGATTGTTTCAGCACGTCAGTTGACTGTTAATAGAGGTCTTATAATTAGTGCTGTTGAATTTTGTTGTTTTATATGGGTGTAACTGTGTGGGGGTATATTGAAATTATGATTTATTTTTGCCTCAAATGTCTTTGGTCCCATGTCCTGCAATGAATCGTATGGCTAGCATCTTTTACGATCAAGTATAAACACAATAAACACATTTCCAGCTTTGCTTGGTTGACCTCCTGTTGACTTTAATATCACAGGTGCGGATTTTCTCTGTGGAGATTTGGGTCTTACACTTGAAGGTACAACGTCAGACCAGCTTGGTACTGCAATGAAAGTGAAAATAACCAGTAATGCAACAACTATATTTGCTAATCCAAACACTAAGGCTGAAATTCAGGCTAGAATTTTACAGATAAAGAAGGATCTTATTGAAACTGAAAATGCAAACCATTCGAGAAAGCTCTTAGAGAGAATTGCGAAACTCACTGGCGGTATAGCTGTTATAAAGGTATCTAATTCAACAGACATGTCCTGTCATCATGGGCTGTCCTTATTCTGATCACCTTGACCCTTTACTTATCAACTGCTTCTTTAGTATTTCTTACTCTATTTAAGGATCATAACTCTGAGATTTTATTAATTCAACCAAGGACCGAAGAAGGATGTCCCATTGCTAGTCAAATGACTAAAATCAGAAATAAGCTCGTTCTATTTTCTTTCTTATCTATTGTTGTAGGGTTCTGAGTTCAATGTCATTGGGTCTTGTAAAAGAATAAAGATAATATTAATCTAGATCTTACATCACATGCAAAACATTTGTTTTTTTTTCCGCTCAACACCAGCAACATTCTTGCGTGAGGGTTTTGGAATTTTTTGAAGATTTAGTAAAATCTAAAACTCAACTATAGGTCAAATCATTTAGAAAGATTTTGATTTAAATACGATTTATAATATGACATCTTAGCATTGTTTGATTTACGTTGCCAACTCCATCTAGTGCAAAAGAACTTTTGTTGTGGCTTCGGTTATAGTAAAAATAGAAATTGCATTATTTATTTTTTACTTAACTGTTGGCCTTTGTTCACTATTGACTTTGTTGGATGCTACAAAGCAAGTGTTATTTAGATATGTATCCCTTGATTCTTGTATAGGCTATGCATGAAACCAAGTAGCTCATTGTGTTTTTTTTTTCTTTCTAAAATAAGCAAGTCATTGTGTTAAATGGAACTGGAAGGATCTTCCTCAATTCCATTTATTTTTCACGTTCGCAATGGAGGAATTTGGAAGTATTTATTAGCTTATTTGGACTTATCTTATGACGTAAGCACTTGTGAAGTATTTGAAAGAGCTTATGAATATAACTTATAAGTTATGATATAACAATAGGTTGTTTTCAACTTATTTTATTTAATAAAGTCCCCAAGATGGCTTATGAAAACTACCCATAAGCTGTTCCCTCTTTGTTTCCCATCACCCCAAGATTCAATTTTTACAGTGAAAAAAAAGGTTAAAAATGCAGGTAGCTTTTAACTTGCATATCCAAAAGCAAATAGATTACTAAATTTAAGTGCTTTGTGGCATAACTTCTCACATAGTTAATAAGCTCTCAATTAATTTTTTTTTCTTTTCAAATGTCTTGATTGCAAATTGTTGTGAAGAAACAATGGTCTGTCATCTTAAATTTTGCTCAGAATATGTTACTTTCAAATTATTATTTTTGTTTAGTGTTGTATACTACTTGATGCATTTACCAATTGTGTAGGTAGGTGCACACACTGAGCTAGAACTTGAGGATAGAAAACTGAGGATTGAGGATGCTAAGAATGCTACTTTTGCTGCCATAAATGAGGGACTTGTTCCTGGAGGGGGTGCCGCATATGTCCACCTTTTGGACTTGATACCTGCCATAAAGAACTCCATGGAAGATCTAGATGAGCAAATTGGTGCTGATATTGTGGCGAAGGTATGAATACAAATCTGAGTCTGCTAGCTCTATTTCACCTCTCCGAGTCTGAATATTTTTTTCTTTTATGAAGTTGAACTTGTAGCGAATTTTCTACGATTATTTCCATGTATTATGTTGCCTTTTCTCACCATGAAAAAATTGGGAGAGTTTTGACTTGTGAAATTTGCATATTTTGCGAGGTCATTGAGTTTTCTCTTTTAAATTATTTTTTGATTCCTTTTTAAAAAAAAAAATATTATTGTTTGATTCTAATTGAAGAAAAACATTTACTTCGCAAAACATACCTCATTTATTTATGGTGGAACATTCTCTTTTCTAAACATATGCTTGAGCTATACAGTGTGTGTATTTAAGATTTTAACCATGGTTTCTTACATTTTGACTGTACTTCATGGAATGGGTCTTTGCTATTTCGTTGGAACCTATGTTTGGATTTTATGAATATTTATTTGAAATGATAATGCAAAATGAAAATACTAACGCTTGAGTAGGGGATTATGTGTCATTCCTCAACATATCTGCAGTTGTTTAGTCTTTTCTGTTTTTACTTCTGGCAGTATTCTCCCCCTGCTACTTTAGGGAATAAGCCTTATTCTTCTTGTTGATTGTATTTTATTTGTTCTTTAATTGATTGATATGATTCAGTTCCTTAGATAGAATAGATTCACACTTTGAACGCGCATGCGCCTTTTGTATCATCAAATGATATTTGATCCGAAATTCAACTGATTTGTACCCTGGAATATAAATTCAGTTTGGCTTAGAAGAATTATCTCAAGTTTCAAGCAAATCCAAGCACTCTAGAATCTCAAGCTGAGTGACATTAATACCAAAAATATGTAGGTATCGTTTGATCCATTTCCTGGAGGGTCCACATTGTAGATGGAGAAACCACTGAACTATCTACCGTCCATGTTAAAGTTTGCATTAAGAGTTTTATATCCATTCATCCTTCCTCCCCCCGTGTCAATACCGTGGTTTTAATTTCCAATTGTGCATGAAGCAATGGTATAGGATTTAACTTTGATTACAGCTCCTCTCTGGCAACTGAGGGGTATGTCAAGTCTCCTGCATGTTTGCATCTTTCTAGTTTGCTTAGAGTTACCATATACATATAGTCTTACCCTGTCCCTTAGGAGAGAAAAATGATCAACATTTATTGAGCTGAGATATTTGTTAGGATATTTATTTTTAAATTTTATTAATTTTAGTTTCTGGTAAGCAGTTGTGCATGAATCATTGCAGGCACTTGTCGAACCTGCTAAATCAATTGCAACTAATGCTGGAGTTGATGGAGACGTTGTTGTCGAGAAGACTAGAACACTTGACTGGAGAACCGGATACAATGCCATGACTGGCACATATGAAGATCTTTTGAATGCTGGAGTAGCAGATCCTAGTCGAGTTGCAAGATGTGCTCTTCAAAGTGCAGTCTCCATTGCTGGTGTGGTTCTAACTACTCAAGCTATATTGGTTGATAAAGTAAAAAAACCCAAGCCACGTATACCTCGGATCCCTGGTATAACTCCCTAAAATAGAGAAAACAATTTCAGTTTTGAAAACAGAGTAGGACTTATTCGATGATGAATGTCCATTGGGTTGATTAGTACTCGGGCAGCAACAAGAATGCTCTTATGAATGGAAAAGTCAGGGTTGCTGTTTCTCACTCTTGGGGTATGATGAAACCCATGTATCACGAAGCATAGGAACAATTAGGAACTTCAAAGTTACATAGGAAGTTAAATAGTGCTAGGTTTCTTTCTCCATTTTATCGATTCATTTTATAGATGATAGTCTCCATTTTATCCAATTTGGATGTTTAAGTGTGTTTGTGTCATGGAATTTGTTCTCTTTTTTGTCTAAGCCAGCCGCTAATATCTCGAGGTACTGAAATCTATTGAAGGATTTAACATCTCCCAAAAGTTGCTGGTCTACACACCGGTCTATCCTTTTCCTTGAGGTCATGACACAAGCTTATATGGGTATTTTTGATTCTTTGTTAAACTCTGCTTCAAAATCAGGAAAAGTTATCTTTTTCTTAGATGCATGGTCTGATTGATCAAACCTAAATGATAAATTTATAAAAGTCAAGTACAAATATGTTAAATTCACCACAACGTGGAATTTTTGCTTTGTCAAAATCATGTGATGGATTTGTCTAAATTTTAATCTGGCCCATTTGGATGACTTTTAAGTCTTGAAATATTAATCAATTTTCTGTACTTTCATTTTATTGGATGAGTAGGTACACTTGAAACAATATTTCTTTAAGAAGGCTCTCCTACTACGCTGACTTGTGTCTTCATTGTCCAGTTAAGGAGAGTGTATTATTCCAGATTATAGAAACTGAAATGTTTGACAGAGTAATTGAGTATCAGTTATCAAATTAAGATTAAGTTAAGCCAAAAAAATGCTTTACGGTTGTATGGGCTATGTGGTTTGGTTTTTGCTCATTTGTGGAAGTTTACACACGTCTCTTCCTGTCCTTGATAAATAAAGTAGAAAATGATTGAACTTAATTTTGTATGCAAAACTAGCTAAGACAGACCCAATGTTTTGATTGAAGAATATGAGTAGCAGCACCTGCTTCTTCCTTTACTTACGATGCCATGTGCTCTTCTCTCTAACAACCCTCACTCTATCTAATCTCCTTTATTTAATCATTTTTACTTAAAAAAACTCTGGAATTTACACATTTCAGAAACACATTGTAGTTTATTAATCTTATTTCTAATTGAGACACTGGCCCATTCGCTCTACTTGTTTTTTGTGTATTAATAATAATTGCTTGCTTCTCTCGTAATTGTATATATGTTATAAATTAGCTATGGTCTTGAATTTGTTAGGATGTAATGTGCTACGTGCTATGGTTGATCAACTGCTACCTTTCTTTATTTTAGTGGTTCAATAAATTATTTAGGAGAATTAAACCCGTTTTAAGTAATATACTACTATAAAAACAAGTAGGTGTTGAAACTTTCAGAGTCCAGACACTGACTTCCTTTTCCATTCTAAGAGTCTTTACCTGAACAATCTTTTATCTCTTTTACCCGGGGAAAGTTTTGTAAAAAGTCAGTTCTTAATATTTATTTATGAACACTACTTTTCTTTTTACTGAAATATTTTTAAACAGTTATTTGTTGAAGGTTTCCCAATCCCTACTATATATATTTTCAAACAGTAAGTTGTTAATATTTTATTCATGAATACCACTTGAAATATAAATAACTGGTTTTTATACTTGAACCAACGGTTACGGAATGCATGTCTAGATATTGAAAAATGGTTCTTAAAGATATTAGCACCTTCGTAAAACTCAGTACCTTCATAAAGAAGTATTTTATTTTTGCAACCCTGTGAGATGTAAACAAATTATTTTACAGAGTTAATCCCAAACAAGTCTTAGTTAATCACAAAAAGATAACTTTTGGTAAAATCATTTTTCTGATTCTATGCTGTCAAACCAATAATTTGTAATAATGACAGTGTGATTTTTTTTTGAAAGAATAATGACAGTGTGATTTGAAATCCACTCTTAAGATTTGATTAAAATCTACTTTCACAAAATATATGATAGTGTTTAATTTAATCTAACGTCTGAACTTATTATTTTCATCTTAGTATGGCTCCAAGTGTAATGACTTATTAACTTTTCTAAAATGGACTTAATATAAAAATAATCCTTATATTTGTACATTCTCCTTCAATGGGAAGAGATTCTCTCAATTTTTTTGTCTCATGTTTTCTCATATTTCTTGATATTCACATTTGAAATTCATTTTAATTTTCTTAAAATCTCTTTATCTTTCCTTTACAATAAATGATGAAGATTTCAGTGGACTATCATATCGCACAAGAGGGACGATTCCCCTCTTTATTTATATCCCTCTCATAGTTTTAAATGAATTATGGTGAAAAAAAATAAATTTTCATATAAAAATACAAAGGAAGGGTAATATATTAAACGCCTAAATCCCCAACTCACACTTGGAAAAGTAAACATTTGATGTATATACTTGCACACAAAAGAAAGATATACTATTAATTAACTTGACAATAAGAAATGAAATGATGGTGGCTTAATGTGTAAGTCAAGTATGTTAATAGAGAAAGAAATGCTTCAAAGATACAGCACTTGGCTTCAAAGTATCAATATTTCCATTCACACTAATCACCACTATATCTTCCCCGTAGGCACTTACTATAGCTAGGGAGGATCAAATGATTCATATGTGTTAAAAATACACTGTTTTGTGACCCTACATCATTATTGTTGTTCTGCAAATGCTTTAGTTCCTCACCAACTGCACCTTGGCATTTACTACTTATCAAGATATTGCCCGTAGCATTCAATCACACATGAGCATAATGAAACAAAAAGTTGGTTAATTTGTATATTTGTTAGTTAGATATATTTAGTTAAATAGTACAATGACCCACATATGTTTACCTCGTACAGTGAATGCTACTAGATGCGGTGGCGTGGTTATTAATCAGTAATCACTTTTTTAACCATCATTGGCCTCGTCGGTATGGAGTGATGCATTTTTGACGTATATGCAACATCATATAGTCTCTTTTATTAGGCATCCTAATTTTTTATTTTTTTTTAGGGAAATATTAGGCATCCTAATTGTATGGCCTATGGTATATACTGGAGTTGTAAGTAATTCGGGGTCCTTAAATGTATGGTCATAGAATCCATTACAAGCTTGTGTTAATGAAAATTCATCTTTAAAATAGACAAATTTTGAATGTGTTTGGGATACTAAAAGAATTACTGTAAGCACTTTGCCCACGAAGGATTAAGGATACACAAATGTTTTTCACTTTAATGTTACAAGTTATTACAACTATTTTTTTATTTTTTTTTATCAAATAGTCTAATAGTTAGATTCACACAAATATGGAACAGTAAAGAATCCGAAATTTAAAACCTCGATTCTGACATATCAATGTTTACGAAACTACCGACCAAACAACACTACAAATTAGAACTACTATCTCCTTTAAAAAAAAACGAAATTACAACTACTATCTAATATACATATAATTAAAAATAAATTAACAAAAATGTGACATGACACTAAATGATTGGATGATAGATACATACTCAACCAAACTTTATGGATATTATTCTATTCACTTCAGTTAAACTATTATCCATTTTTTTATTAGTAACGATGACGCATGAATCAAACGTTGAAGCAAATAATAAATATGAAATGTAAGCAACATGACATTAAAGGAATGACATGATGCTTGCTTAGATATACACGTATATATGATATATACTTGGAGTATCCATAATGGAGACACTCAGTTTTGAAGTCTTAAACGGGTCCCAAATTGACACATCACTTTTTTTTTTATAATTTTTAAAAAATAGTACTTAATAGGTACTCAACCACTCCAATAAAGACCCTCTAACAAAATGTCTAAATGAGACTCACAAATAACTCTTTATCATTTATATTTCAACAAAAGCAACAAAAGTAACTCAACAATGATTATTTTATTAAAAAGTGGTGTGAGGTCCACTTGAAAATGAGGTCTTAAGTGAGACCATAAAAAAAAAATTCCACAATAGAGGTATCTAATAGGTACCAAGTCTTAAACGGTTAAGGCCTCACCATTATGAATAGTCTTAATTGACTCTAGAAATATATTTAAAAATCATTTAACCTAATGTCACATTGTGAAATTATTTTTAAAATTTAGTTATATAGCCAACTAATCATCGTATATATGTAGATTGTAGCATAAGCCATGTTGGCCTTATAATACCATGTATAATTTACCCCATCACCATTAAAAAGATGGATGACAATTTGAGCGAGGAACTAAATTGTGAAAACAAAAACCGGAGGACTAAATTTCAAATTGACTCTAATAAGGATCAAAATTGCTTTTAAGTATAATATCTTTAAATGTTTGACATATCTTTATGGGATAATAGTCATTTTGGTTTTTGAATGTGTAAGTAGTAATCATAATATTCCTTCAATGTATCAAAATTTTTAAAATAGTATCTGATTATACGCTTTGTTAGTCAAAATAGTTTCTGTTGCTAAAATAATATATGAATACTCACAATAACTCTTTTTATACAAGGATTGACATTACAATAAACAAGTACATATAAAGACTAATATGATAATAAGTAAGTATATTGAAATACCAATAAGACAATATTAGCGAAGTATTTTAATGTCAGAGACTATTTTGACTAACAAAATGTACAATCAAGGACTATTATAACTACTCGTTACACATTCAGGAACCAAAATAACTATTACTTGTAGCTTTATTTAGTTAAATGTTGTTATTACTACTACTATGTTTTGGTCAAATAAGTTATTGTAGTGGCGAGAACCTTAACATATTATGTGTGGAGAATAGAAATAAAAACGATGTCTTAAGTTTTTTTTGGATTGCATGACTAGTCTCGGAGCCAAACCCATAAAACTTAATCGTTAAAATATCTTAAGGCGCCTACTAATCCTAAAAAAGAAGTCTAAAGCAATGGGGAAATCGAGGGTTCAAAGTCTTTCGATGATTATCGCCTGAGTGGTACATACAAATTAAAGGATACTATCTATTACTTTCACTATTCCTTTTTAATTGTCATATTTTGACTTTTTATACAAACCAAAACAACAAATATTTTTACTACTTTTTATACAACAATGTTTTTTTTCTTCATATAATAACCTTTATCATTTAATATCTCACTTCATGTATTTCTCTCTCTGTAATAAATATCTAAGGTTAATATAGGTAAAACACCATTTAATGATGTATTGGACCGAGAGTTAATTAGAAACAAATTTTGGCTAAAATATTGTTTTAGTCCCTGCAAATATGCCTCATTTGGGTTTTAGTCCCTGTAAAAAATAAAATTTGTTTTTGGTCCCTGCAAAATATTTTGTTTTTTAAAATAGTCCTTGGAGGGACCTTTTTAAAAAACAAAATATTTTACAGGGACCTTTTTAAAAAATAAAATATTTTGCAGGGACCAAAAACTACAAAATATGTTCAATCATCATGTGCCACATATGCAAATCATCACAAAAGTGGGGTCAGAGACTATTTTCAAAAACAATATTTTGCAGGGACCAAAAACTAAAAGAAAAAATTACAGGGACTAAAACCAAAATGAAACAAATTTGCAGGGACTAAAACCATATTTAAACCACAAATATTTTATACAAAAGTGACAATTATAAAGCAACGGAGAGAGTATTAATAATAATTAATTTATTTATTTATTTGAATACAGAAAAGCGTAGATATATAGTAGAAAAAAATGCAGAAAAGTATAGGAGCTGACTAAGACAGAGAGAGACGCACGTCGTGTAGATGTAGAAGTAAAATGAAAGAAATAGGCGTGACAACTAACAAAATTGAAAATGGGAAAGTACAAAAACGGC
>Ga0209282_1001875_pt1 | contig 11843 bp, 12 predicted proteins | sample Mtrugardesep15_FD_187529 | JGI IMG/M metagenome (GOLD analysis project Ga0209282, IMG submission 187529) | Root nodule microbial communities of legume samples collected from California, USA - M. trunc garden sep15 (SPAdes) (version 2) | ecosystem: Host-associated > Plants > Roots > Nodule...
CATAAACACTTCTCCCTCTCATAATTCTCTATAGCTGTTAATCTCACGGTCTCTTTTCATCTAAAAAGAAAAATATAATCAAGAGTCACTTTCCTCCCTAAATATTAAATATATATTGATGAATTAAGTTTAAAAAATATTGATGGATTAGACACATATTCATAAATATCAATAATATTTATAAATATATATTAATTAGTAATAGCAAGTTAACTTTTGATGAATCAAAACAATTCGCCTTACTCAAGTTGTTAATGAGTTTCAATCAAGGCAAAACTCCCATGTTACTAAAGATTCTTTTACCTAAAATTTGGAGTGAAGACAATAAAATTGATGAATGAGGCACATAATCATATGAAGATTTTTTTTCAACTCGGTAAGAGATCTCAAGTTGGTAATGAGTTTCAATCAAGGCAAAACTCCCATATTACTAAAGATTCTTTTACCTAAAATTTGGAGTGAAGACAATTAAATTGATGAATGAGGCACATAATCATATAAAAATTTGTTTTTTTCAACTTGGTAAGAGATCTAGGCGGAAATCCAATCTAAGAATACAATAATGTTTAATTTACACAAATAATATCCCGATATGAGATTTATTTATTATTATATTTTTACCACATTAATTGTTATAGCAAGATTCTTTTTTAAAGAATACTTATAAATTAAAGGTCTAAAAACAAAAACTCAAAATGTTATAGAGATTTTATAGGTTTATACTAACTCGAACTAACTTGACTAATGAATTTCTCTATTTAGACATAATTTTCATTTTGCTTTACTTTTTTCTTTCTTTCACAAATTTCATTATGTTTACTTGTTGTGTTTAAAACTGAATGCAACCTTGATTATTTGTCATGAAATTAATAAAATATGATAAATAATTAAATATATTATAGAAAAAATAAATGATAACATAAAAAAATAACAAAGTTAATTGATTATTTTAGTATGTGACAAAAGTAAAAAAAAAAAAATTGTGAAAGAAAAAAGAAATTTTTTTTTACTAAATAAAAAAGTCAAAAAAATATCAGTGTTATTTTTGCATATGATCCAAATAATACTGCAGACGCAAGAATGGTGATCCTTCTCCTTTTCTGCCTGCACTTACAGACAGGACAGACACAGTAAGCTGCTACTTTCTGCATTCTATCACTAAAACGACGTCGCTTCTTCAACTTGTAAAAATTCCCAAAATGTTCACACCGTGACAACTTTTAACAACAGGTTCGTTCTTATTCCTTCAATCCCAATCCTAATCCCAATTCTCTCTCTACTTCGCGTTAGGGTTTCTCTCTCTCTCTCTCTCTAGGGTTTAGTTCAATTCACTCAATTTCTCAATTCAATTGCGAGTTTCTTCTTGTTCAGAGAGAATGGATCAAGCAAGATCGAACAACAACAACATCGATGAGAATGTAGGAATTCCAGACGATTTACGTTGCAAGAGATCAGACGGGAAGCAATGGAGATGCACGGCCATGTCGATGCCAGATAAAACCGTTTGCGAGAAGCATTACATTCAAGCCAAGAAAAGAGCAGCGAATTCCGCCATGAGAGCTAATCTCAAGAAATCTAAACCCGATTCTGATGTTAATTTGGAGAGTAAGAGTGATGATTTTGATGCTCCGCTTTCCACTGCGATTAATAGTAATAATAATCATCGTTCTTCTTCTTCCTCTGGGAAGAAGTTGTTTGATAAGGTTTCTAAGAATCAGTTTCGGTATACTCCTGAGGGTGTTCTTGGTTCTTCTTCTGGAAATAATGTTTCCAAGCCTGGTGATGGTGATGATGTTTCGCCTGATGAGGATGCTGTTCTGTTTGAAGAGAATTGGGTCTCCAATGATTCGCAGCATGCTTCTGGTGACGATTCTGCTGGGAAAATGACAGGCAGGAGCATGGATGTTGATGTCAACACTGTAAGTTTTGTTGACAGTAGTATTAAATTTGTTAGTAATTAAGTAGCATTGTTTTTAAAGGTTTATCCTTCAAGAGAGTTAGTTAGTTTATGTTTTATAGTATTTATTGTTGATTGTCGAAAAAAGATGTAAAATTAATAGGGGTATGTTTGTAAAGAAATAATTAATGCAGGTGAAAATTTTAAGAGGTGTTTTATATAAAGGGATAAAGAATTTTGTCAAGAGAGTCTTATATTTAGGGACTGAGGTAGTAGTTTGTAATGGAATGGGAGGGTTTTGTTATGTTGGTGAATTGAAAGGTTGCTTTTTGAAAATTGCTTTGTAGGAATCTTCTAATGGAACATCGGATTCTTCTCAAGAAACTGGCGGGCAGACTTGCCATCAGTGTAGGAAGAATGTTAAAGATGTTACTTGGTGTCTTAAGTGTGATAGGAGAGGATACTGTGATAGCTGCATATCAACATGGTGAGCATGCAATTTTAGTGAAGATACCTTCTTTCGGTTGATTTTTTCGCCGCTCCTTACTTCCAGATGGTGACTGCGTGTTATGGTGTGCTTTTTACAGGTATTCTGACATTCCATTGGATGAAATTCAGAAGATATGTCCTGCATGTCGTGGTATATGCAATTGTAAAATTTGCTTACGTAGTGATAATTCAATAAAGGTACTTTGAAAGTTACTAGCATAGTATTTGATTATGCACTGGTTCAAAGTTTTGCATATGCAATTCCTTTTCTGGTCAATAAAATTTATGGTTTTGCTGATGTTAAGGTTCGGATACGTGAGATACCTGTACTGGATAAGTTACAGTATTTGCACGTGTTGCTCTCATCAGTGCTTCCCGTGGTAAAGCAGATCCACCGAGAACAATGTTTTGAAGTTGAACTTGAAAAGAAGTTGCGTGGTAAGATGTATTCTAATGTTTATTTGGGTTTGCTTGCAGCCTTGAACTGCCGTTGGTATTTGACTGCACTCTACTTTTTTCTTGAGTGTACTAGTATTTGACGATGTGGAAATAATGTTTTCTTTCACAGGTGCTGAAATAGATCTTCCAAGGACAAAATTGAATGCAGACGAGCAGATGTGCTGGTACATCTATGACACTTATATTGAATTGATGGTTTTTATGGGTGCAGAAGCATCATGACAAGACGTTCCTTATTCGTTTGTAGTATATGGCTAATTATTTATGTTTATTTGTTTTCTTGCAGCAATTTATGTAGGATACCTATCACTGATTATCATCGACGCTGCCCAAGTTGTTCATATGATTTGTGCCTTATTTGTTGTCGAGATCTTCGGGAAGCTACTTTACATCAGAGTGAAGAACCTCAAACTGAGCTAGCAAAAACTACTGATCGAAACATATTAAGCAAGTTTCCTCACTGGAGATCCAATGACAATGGAAGTATTCCATGCCCCCCTAAGGAGTATGGTGGTTGTGGTTATTCATCATTAAATTTAAGTCGGATTTTCAAGATGAATTGGGTCGCAAAATTGGTAAAAAATGTAGAGGAAATGGTTAGTGGATGCAGAACGAGTGATGCTGATGGTTCGCCAGAAACCGGATTGAATGCTCTCAGACTTTGCCAATATTCTCAAAGAGAAGCTAGCAATGATAATTATCTTTATTGTCCAACATCTGAAGAACTCAAAACTGATGGGATTGGCATGTTTAGAATACACTGGAAAACTGGTGAGCCCATTATCGTTAAGCAAGTATTTGATAGGTCATCAATTTCAAGCTGGGACCCATTGGTCATATGGAGAGGGATTCTTGAGACAACAGATGAGAATATGAAAGATGATAACAGAATGGTTAAGGCCATAGATTGCTTAGATGGGTCTGAGGTACACATCTGTAGATCTCTTTTTGGCAGTTGAAATTGTATTGATGTTCTATTGCTTCTGTCTTTACTAGTTGATTATTTTTTAAATTACTCTACTTTATGGCTGATTTTTTTTCTTTGTATTGATAGATTGATATCAAGCTTAATCAGTTCATGAAAGGATATTCTGAGGGGCGTATTCTTGAAAATGGTTGGCCGCAAATATTGAAGCTGAAGGATTGGCCTACACCTCGTGCATCTGAAGAATTTCTTTTGTACCAAAGACCTGAATTTATCAGCAAACTGCCTTTACTTCAGTATATTCACTCCAAGTGGGGCCTTCTTAATGTTGCAGCTAAATTGCCTCATTACTCCTTGCAGAATGATGTAGGACCCAAGATCTATATATCTTATGGGATTAGTGATGAACTTGGCAGAGGTGATTCTGTGACAAAACTCCACTTCAATATGCGTGACATGGTATATTTCTCCATCCTCATTAACCCAAGATATGCCACATGGTCATTTTATTTTATGCACTTTTGAGTTTGAGTGGATACAAATTATTTTACAAACTGCAACTTCATTATAGTTTTGGTTTAAATTTCAAGTGTATTAATTTGATAATTAATTGTTAATTTATGCTTAGTTATGTATTTATTCTCTAAATTTTCTGATTAATGCACACAAGCTGTTTATTATATTTATAGGCTTAATCGCACTTTTGGCCCCTCGAAATTTTAAAGTGTGCGATTTTGACGCTCTTAGTTTCAATTGTGCGATTTTAACCCCCCACTTTTACCCTCTTTTGCATTTAGTAGTCCCTCATGTGTATTTTGACCCAAAAAATGCTGACATGGCCAATTTTTATAGGTGGTAAGATTGTTATTGGACGTACTGAAATTTTAAAAACTGATTAAAAAGTAAGTTTTAGTTATTTAAAAAGAAAAACTCAAAAGTGAGGAGGGTATGCGACTGTCTCCAAACCCAGAACCAACCAATAGCTGAACCCATATATACCTTCATGCAAGTCCGTAATGGTGTTGTTTAATTGCGTAACTCACATTACTGTGTGTACGAATCTTCTTCCTCTTCTTCTCTATAAACCATATATTATTCAACAATCCTCATTCATTTTTACTTTTGATTTCTTCTTTTCATGTAAAAATCTCTTGTTTTTCTATTTGTTTATAATCTATATTTATATTTATTATATATCAAATCTAGTTATTTTTAGTTCCAATTCTGATCCGAAATTATAACCCTGTAAGCCCCTTTTTTAGTTTCCCTTTTTTTTGTTTGTGTTGCGAGGGAATTTGCACATTGCAACAACCGTGAGCAATTGAAGAGAATAATACCTCATGAGAATAAGGAAGGCTTGAGACTTTGGGTTGAGTCTTGAGATGAAGAGAACTCTCTTAGTAAGAAAGAGAGCTTATGAAAAACAAAATTGCATAGTTTAGAAACTTAGGGGGCTAAAAGTGCAATCAAGCCTTTATTATATTTGTAATTATACATTTGCAGCTTTCGATTATTAATTTGTAAGTGTTTGGTAACAATTAATACTGTGCCATTTAAATTCAAATGCCCAAACATGTGAATTGTTTACCCAAACTCTATAAAGTACTAATTTATATTTTTGTCTATCTGTCTCCTTTTCCTGCTACATTTTCTAGAGTGAAATCTTAGAACTTTGGTTTATTTGAAGAAAGAAAAGGAAAGTAGTTGGCTATATGAGTGAAGTAACAAATGACAACTGTACTGTTTTTTTTACACTAAATTTACTGTTTTTAAACAGGTGTACCTTTTGGTTCATTCAATTGAAGTAAAGCTGAAGGACTGGCAGGGGACAAAAGTTGAAATGATGCAGAAAACTTCTAAGGAATCTGAGGCGAAAGAATCTCATGGTGATCCAGATATATGTTCAAGAGCGAGTTCACCCGATTCATCCTTTTGTACAAAAACTAATGGACTGGATTTGGAATCAGACCAGAAAGATTCGACTATGGATCAAGGGGTTGAAGTTTATTCTAGTGCTGAGGGGAATTTGGTCAATTGTGAAATTCCATTAAGAGAAAATGGAGACGTCTCTGAGATAACACATCCTGGAGTTCTTTGGGATGTCTTTCGTCGGCAGGATGTTCCAAAGGTAACTGAATATTTGAAAATGCATTGGAAGGAATTTGGGAAGTCAGATGATACAGTAAGTAAATTTTTAAGTACTACAAAACAATTGAAATGACATTTCTTACCAATTTTTTGGTTATATTACTTGTTTTGATATTTTGTTGCTGATGGTAATTTTACTCCGGATTCAAGGTTACATGGCCTCTTTATGGTGGAGCTATTTTTCTTGACAGACACCATAAAAGAAAGTTGAAGGAAGAATTTGGTAAGATCTTAATTTTGTTTTTATGAATTGTTAAGCGGTAGATATAGTAGTTGTTGGTTAGGCTGGAGCAGGTGAAACTGTACAGTGTCTTGCCCTTTTGGACTTCATCAATCATCACTCCCACAAAGTTGACAATTTCTTGCAGTTTTTTTTTAATGGTGGGCAACAACAATGGTGGAAGCTGAACAAAATAATTTTTCTTATTTGGACTATAAGCTCCCATCGTGTAGGACCTATTGTGGAACCCTTGCCTTGCACTTGCCAGATGCTGATTTCACGACTCAAACCTGTGATCGTTTAGTCACATGGTGGCAATGGTAGCCGCTGTATCAAGGGTCCCCTCCCCTTCAACTCCCTTTGTTTGAGAGTTTAATTATTTATGAAGGGAAGTGAATACGAAGAGAACCATTCCTGAAGTGCTATATTTGAAGTTTTTTGAGCCAAGAGGAAGGGAAGGGTGTAGTTAGTAGTTTCCTCTTGTTTGATCATGTAAGGAAATTAGTGAAATTGTTACCATGTTTTTTTGGAGGTAAGAGAAATGAGATTTACCAATTAACACTTTATCTTCTACCCCGTCCTCCGTTTCGGCGGTGATTGGGGCAGAGGGGGAACATTACCCCCTTCCTGTCTTCAAAAACCTTTCCCTTTTCAAAAACATTACCCCCTTCCTGTCTTCAAAGCTTTAGGTAGCCCTTAGCCGTCATCTCCCATCAAAATGCTCAAAACTCTTTTCCCTTTTCATCCTTACTTTCCATTCATCACATGCGTTTCCTGTATTACTAGGTTGGTGCATCCTGTGTCAGTATCTGTCTACAGTCTTCATTATGTTTTTCAATGTTTTGCCACAAAAATAATGGGAAAATAAATTTTCAGGCAAAAAGAACTTCTATGAGGTCTAATTGAGGTATCTGAGAGCAATTTGAACACATGCATTATTTATCAATAAAAGCTTAATACTATTGTGCCAAATTGTGGGTAGACTAAAATTTCGGAAAATAATTGATTTTATTTATCTTCTTCCTTTCTAATGTGATTAATGTCTTCCTAAGTAGGAGTGGAGCCGTGGTCATTTGAACAGAATTTGGGGGAAGCTATATTTGTTCCTGCTGGCTGCCCTTTTCAAGCAAGAAATGTTCAGGTGAGTTCATTTTCCTTGTGAGTTCACTTTATACCCGTACACGAACTACTTTCAAAGGATGGATTTTTCATCTGATTAAGTGTCCACCCTTATTAATATTATCTATATAGTTATTGCGAAATATTTAATCTAGCAACTGAGTTAAAGAGTGATATGTCAGTGCTGATAGTAGCATAACTCATGTAATTTAAATTATATCGAAAGTATTCCTATATGAATGCCCAAGTTAGTTTGTAGTTTTCCCATTCAGCCTATTTGAGATTGAAACCAATTAACATGATAGTTGACTTTGTTTATTATTTTCTGTTGATGATCTATCTAGCATATTGATACAAGTCCTTTGATAACGTTGGTGGGTGTTTCTCTGGGTGGAGTTTTCCTTCCCAAACCCAAAGTTAATGTTACCCCATCTGTCTGTTGGAAGAACTTTACAATTGCAGGTTAAGAGCTTGGAGTTGTACCTACGCTCTTGTGTATTGAGGTCACAGTTTAAGTATTTGACTTGTCTGTAGATGGAATATTTCTTAGATCAATAACACCGATCTTCATAAGATTTCCCTAAATTACATGCACCTACCCCTCTTGTCTTTTGATTTAGAAATTACACAAACCTGCCTTTGCCATTAGAGGGGAGTTAAACTAATGTGATATGGACAAAGCTTAAGGAGGCCAATATAATTTATAATATGATTTTTTTGTGTAGGGCCTGAACTCTTGAGTCTTAACTAAAGGGATCAACTATTTAGGCATTATTAGGAATTATGATAACTAAAATAACATTTACACTACTGTTCTTTTTGGACTAAAATACTAATTTACTGTGGTTTTTAACCATATTTTGTATAGATTGGCCTATATTCATTACAACTGACTATACAATTATCACACTATTTAATTTGATAAATAAAACTTGAAATCTTTTTGTTTTATGAAAGCGTTGTGAACTCTCCCGTGTCCAATTTGTCATAGTAATGTGATCATCTCTATTTTGAAAATTTCAGTCCACTGTTCAGTTGGCCCTTGATTTCTTATCTCCTGAAAGCCTGGGAGAGGCTGTAAGATTGGCAGAGGAGGTTCGCCGTCTACCTAATGAACACGAAGCAAAACTTCAAGTTTTGGAGGTCAGCAAAGCGAATAGTTTTGCACATAGTTGTTCTCTTTTTGCTCATTACCATTTGCCTGCGATTTTTCTCTCCTTTAAATAATGCCTGTCATTTATATTGTATTGACACGTAGATCTCAAGTCCTGAATTTATTTTTGGACATTTATGCAGGTGGGGAAGATATCTCTTTATGCAGCAAGTTCAGCAATCAAAGAAGTTCAGAAACTTGTACTTGACCCAAAGTATGTAAATTTCATACTTTACTGATTAATTGCATTATCTCTCTCTCCCACTACCTGCCCACTGCCTCTCTGTGTTCTGTCCCATTTTTTCATCTCAGAACATCTTGAAATAGAAAATAAATTCATCTGCTTGACTGTTGTTTTACCAGACTTGGTGGAGAGATTGGATACGGAGACCCTAATTTGACTGCAATGGTTTCCGAAAACTACGAGAAAATGTCTAAGCAGAGGCAGATAACTTGTGCTTGAACATCCACATTTAGCTTAGTCTCAAATCAGGAAAGTAGTTATGTACAGTAACTGTATTTGAACAGTATTTTAAAAGTTAGTATGTTTCAGTGTAGTAGATCAAATACGTAGATAACTGTTGAATGTGTATAATAGTTACCGACATTAGACATAGAGAATCATGTAACGAGAGATTTCAGATCTGTAATTTATTTCAAAAAGTGCAATAGAAACATGTAATTTTGTAATATATATGAAGTCACAAAATTATTTCTATTTGAGCGTGCCGACCTTTTACTTAAATTAAGAAATGTTTGGGGCTCAGAATTGGCATCAGCCAGGCACTTTTCAGATAAAAAAAACACAACCGAAACTGCATTAGTTTTTGGGAACCTATGTAGCCAAGCAAATCAAAACCTTAGCTTTGCAAACAAAATAAGAGAGTTACAAGTTCGGCCTACTGGATATAAGCTTAATTGAATTTTTAAGTTGTGAGATTGAACGAATCAGCAATTGTGTAGAAATCTGACTTCACTCCTGGCCAGGCTGATTCAGGTGCCTGAGCATTTAACGTAAAGAGCCTACCACCACGAGCACAGCAGACGCAAACATTGTGTCGCCTAAACGAAGGACTCTCAACTCTGAATTCCAGCTCGTAGTATTTGGCATTTCTAACAGTATCCTCTCTCAAACTTGATTTTACCAACGTTCCCTTCACATCTGGCCGTTGCCCCGATCCTGTTATGGTCCGTATTACAGCTTCCCCCACCTCCTCAGGGCTTCCAAATGCTTCAATCCTTGAAATTTAAAACCACACGCTTTCAGTAATCCTTGTTTTCAAGTTTTCAATAAGCACATGGAAAATAAGTGAAATTATATTGCACTTAACAAGAGTTAAGAAATAAAGTGAAGTGCTACTAGCTAGTGGTGATGGATGGATACTTACGAGAAGTCTAGAGCAACGGGGGAAACAATAACACTGACATTGAGTTCACCATTGGAACCCGGGGGACCAAATGCGACAACTGGTTCATTGACATTAGAACGTGGCCGTAAATTCAGTGGAGGAGGATCCAATGATAGTTCCATTTCTCTTCTTTTAGCAGCTCGATACAGCAGTGTCTGATCTCCAACCCAATTCACCGGGTATATAAATTCTGATTATTTAGTATACCATCCAAATCATGCCAAATTAACAATTAATTAAATGTACTACCATGCTTTTTAATGTATGAATATAATAATATACCAAAGTGAATAAATAAATAAATAAATTACCGAACCCCTCTCTTGTGTCAATGTAACGTGTATAGCCTCCTATGGGATAAAGCACATCTAGCTTCAGTTTACGACCATTCTGTGGTGACAAACCAAGAAAAAAACTAGTGATGCCACCAAAATTTGCACCTAAAGCTACAAGTGAAGCTGAACCTATTCCCACAAGAAGCCGCCGCTCGAATTTCTTGGCCAATTCCTCAGCAGGAGACCACACTACTGCTTCTTTCACTTTCAATTTTTCTTCTCTATCACTCGAACATCGTGTTACACCTATGCGATTTCTGTTCCATGCTCCAAACCTCGTTTGCAGTCGCAGTTGCACTGCCATCTTTCAACTCTTTATGTCATAAATAACAATATAGTACTTTGTCACAATTATTATACGATGGTTTCATTCACGTAACATGTATTACATCCTCTATATTTAGGCAACCTCTTCCTTTTAAAAACAAAACACGTTATGCGATTATAAGAAAATAAATAATGAAGTGGTGGATTTTGATTGGTTTGGAAAGCATTGCCCTTATCTAGTTTTTGTGGCTCTCAATTCCTTTGGGTTCTCAAGTCAAGAGCCATTACACTACATTTTGATTTGTGCATTCATTGGCAATATATGTACGTATGTGTATAATGAAAATGAAAATCCAAACGTGAATATTGAACAGGGAATTCTTATAATTAATGATTTGCCATTATAACATTTTGAATACAAATTTATGGGACCATCATAAGAGTCTACACATAACACTTACACTGGCTAGCTAGTTTGTCATGAATACAAAATCGACCAATTAATATCAATGATTTGATGTGTCATGGTCGAAAGGAAGGGGGGTGTGGGGTAGTCAAATAAATAATACTAAAAATAAAAACAGAAAATAAAATTAAAGCAACCCCACTAATTCAAAAAGTTGAATACTATTATTAACTATTTCTTGGCTCCCCCAACCAAACTAGGTGGTGTTTTCAAATGTTGCTTGTTGCTGAAAAAGATTCAAACCCTCCATTTTTGGTTGACCAATTTCTCCAAACCTCATCAGCTGCTGCCGCTGCACTTTCTGCCTGTTGTTGTTGTGTACCCCCTCCATAGAAATTACTATGTGCACCTCCTCCTCCTATCCCCAACAAATCCAGTGTCATAACATCCCCACCACCCTTACTTCCACTAATGTTCATAACATTATTACTATTACTTGATGCACCACCTCCAACAACACTATTAATGCTTTGAGTTTGATTGTTTTGTTCAATGATCTTCGATAAAGCCTTACTTTGATCCAATATAGCATTAAACATATCAACTCCATTCATTCCAACACCTCCTCCATTTATTATCCCATTTGCATTGAAATTATTATTGTAGTGTTGTTGTTGCTGTTGCATGTAGTGGTTCATGAAAGCATGTCCTTGTTGTTGCACCACACCAAACTGCGGCGGTGCCATCATGTTCGTCGCAACGGTGGTTTTATCCGTCATGATACCTGCATTATTATTACTCACAGTTGCACCCATTTGAGCAGCTTTTTGTAGTAATGCAGTGGCTGACATGTGAGGTGAGGTAGCAGCAGATATATGGAGTGATCCATTTTCTTCTAAGATGTTGTTGAGTGAATTATTTGAACTAAGTTGAAGAGAAGGAGATGAAGTTGATGATGAAAGGCTTCTAGTGAATATGTTGTTGCTGAAGGGTTTTGGTGGCACTACTGACATGAG
>Ga0209282_1001876_pt1 | contig 11839 bp, 8 predicted proteins | sample Mtrugardesep15_FD_187529 | JGI IMG/M metagenome (GOLD analysis project Ga0209282, IMG submission 187529) | Root nodule microbial communities of legume samples collected from California, USA - M. trunc garden sep15 (SPAdes) (version 2) | ecosystem: Host-associated > Plants > Roots > Nodule...
CACAGTTCAGTTAATTCTCTAATCGGATGGATAGTTAATGTATCAGGTGTCACAAGGGGCTCCAAAAGAGGCCTTATGCTTTTCCACACAGCCTCCTTATCGTATTCTGAATCAACAAGTATAGCACCAGCTAGAGACTCTATGATGTCTCCAAGTACCTGCAAACAATAGGAACGTTCTTAATTGGTGTTGTAACAGTTTCCACATTCTAGTTGGTCATCACAGTCACAGTAGAAAAACGCATCAATAACATTTACTTCTCTACATTATGTACCAAAAAGAACTAATGACCCTAAAAAAGTAGGCAAAGCTATTACAAGCCATGAAACACTAACACAGATATGAACACCAGACAGTACTCAAACACATTGATAATAATTTGAGAAAATGAAGTAATTGAATATAATCACATGTCAGTGCTACATAGATTACACGTGTAAACATATCATATTTTGATCACAATCACCGGACCAGTACAGTTTAAGTACTCATAACAGCTTCAATAGAAAAACTTCCATACCAAATAGCACAGATCAAACTAAAAACAAAAGCATAAATGCAGTTTGTGTTCCATTCGTTGATGTCTTAGCGGCGGTATCTTCTCTAAGGATGCACAAAATTTAAGGATAAACATGAATTTGTACATTATATAGAAAACCTCACTTTGAAGTAGTGTTGAAATACTAATTTGACAGTAATAGCATTATTCAAAGATTTTGACAAACTAACCTTGGGGAATGTAGCCTCGGATTCCCATCCAAAACTTGATGAAGACTGACCGTCAAATTTATCAAGCGTAGCTACAATATGTTTATGTAGCTCTTGAGAGGCATGAAGGACATGCTTATGCAATTGAACCTTAATGGCAGACATTGCATAACAGTCATTATTCACCGATGCAGACCTCATGTCTGTTAACTGCCCAGGTGACATGCCAGGATATACTCGATACAAATGCATTGTAATTAGATAGTCCAGCACCGAGTCTCCCAAGTATTCAAGTCGCTGCAGGAAAAGGAATATATCATTCAAAAAGTGAGACAAGAAAAACATAAGTAACACGAAAAAGGCCACATTTAGATAAACAACTTAATCAAGCGCTTACATCATAAGCTTTTATCATGAGTGCTTATGTACAAACTATTTCTATAACACAAGATATAATAAAGTTAAACTATTTATGTATATGCTACAAGCTGCTTTCATAAGCTATCCTGGAGAGCTTATGCAAATAAGCTGAAAACAACTTATGGACATGTCATAAGCTGTTTCCATAAGCTCTCCTAAACAATCTTAAAAGTGTTTTTGCCAGTAGATATGCTCATATAAACCAATCCAAACTGACCCTAAGAGGAAAACATAATTAATCATGAAGAAAATTGTGAATGATTAATATTTAAAAAGGACCATCAAGACTTGAAAAAATGTAAGCTAATCAGTATTAAGTTGAAGAAAACTGTCTCGTTTCCATATTAAGAATAATAACGATAGTAAGTACCTGATAGCATCTAGGCACGTCAGGAAGCATGTAAGAGCCATGTGTCATAGCTTCTACTAATAGAGAACGATCCCTGAACGAATACTTCAATAGGGATTCTAGAAATCTGGCATTAACTAGATTGTCGGGACAAGCAATGAATTGCCTCTCATAGGGTTTAATATTAAAATTCACTTTGACCCCAATCCAATCCATAAACAACAATGCAGCCATCTCACCACCAGCGCTAAGGAATGCACCAATTAGTGCTTCGACAACATCAGCAACAACTTTCCGTTTCAACTTTCTATATCCGCGAGTATATATTTTTCTCCCATTGAAAATTGTCTCTTCTAATTTAAAACTTCCTGATTTAGCTCCAGGAATGATCCAGGTCTTCGGATCAAAAGGGTCATTCTGTATGAAGCCCTGCAACTCAGAAGAATAGATAATCAATAACATAACTAATATTATTATCCACAAGTTCAGTTTCAAGATAATAAGGCATAATGAATAGCCAAATGATACAACATAATCTTTATTTTATAAGCATTACAGTTTGAGGACACGTTACTTATTATGTTAAGTAGTGTACAGGTTCCAAATTCTAATTATAATCTTTTACAAACTGCCACCAACTAGTTGAGAATGATGTTTTTGGTGCTAAACAGCTCTCAACATTTGGCATTTACAAAAAATTGAACAGAGAGAATCACATGATTATAGAGATTAAATGTGGCCTTATACATAACTAATCACATCAGAGAGATATACATGGAAATTAAGAATATATTTACATAGAAGAAAATAAGGGAGATAATATCCCAATCAAATATTCTATTTATTACATCATATCTCAACACAACTAAATGGGAAATCAGTCTTACAAGTATGGTATTTATATACAGATGGACGTTCTATGAAATAACTAAAATAAAATATGAAAAATGCTGAAAAGATAGCATCATAAGAGATGTAAAGCATAAAAGATTGAAGAATAACATATGAAAGAGAGGAAAAGAAAGAATACCGGAAGTCTAAAATCGCAACCTAACTTAGAGAGCGCAGCATTACAAATGATCTTCTCCCTCTTCACACTAAGAAGACCCTCGTGGTGATTTTGATACAAATTAAAAAGTTGTTGGCTAACAGCATATTTTAAAAAAGAATCTCCAAGTGTCTCTAGTGACTCATAATGAAAGATCTCCTTGCATGACTTTGTGGTCATTGCTTCCAAGACCTAAAATGCAAAATGCAGATACCATCATCAGTGCAAATATCTTTAAAATGTTTGACAACTTACAAGAAAACCACACATTCAGATACCACCAAAACAGATTAACCAAAAAATGCAAGTGAGGAAGTTTCAAACCAAGTGTCTTCTCAATATATGCAATGTGTATTAGCCAAAGCAGTGGAGTATAAACGTAGAGCAGAATGAACTCTTTACCTTCAACGTCCAGAGTTTAATGTTTTCTACTACAACTTTTGTTTCAGAACCACTTCCATTGTTAACAAATTATTGTAAGAGAAAAATGCAGGAAAAAAAATCTGTTTTCTCTACAAATTTTTAGCTATTAAGGACAATCAATAGATAGATACAGAATTCTTTATTTGGAAGAAAAAAAAAACTAGAAATAAAAAACTAGCCCACCTTGAATGTTTGAATCTTGTTTTGTGGGCAATAATCCAAATGCATCTTTTTAAAGTTATAAGCACCAAGCAACGACTCAAATCTATGCATGATTGATGGAATAAAGGAAAATGTATAAAGCGTGCTAAGTGGTACTGGTGACATGATTATAGAGCAGAGTTCAGGAGGTAATTCAACAAAGGTCTTGCTCACATCTGAAAAAGAAAAACACGGGATTAAGATCAGAATACACATTAATACTATTAGTATCTGGACAGCGACAACAGAAGAAACTAAATCTTCCGTGCTCTTATGGACAGCACTAAGGAAAGATTAAAGTACCGGAAAAAATATTTAAAAAATTCAAAGCTCAAACCTCTGTCCTTTGCTTGTTTATATCCATGACAATAATTTTTTACTGGAAAAACGTGTCTTGCTCTAAGTAGGCGTTGATGTTCAAAACGCAATTGAATGCCATGCCTGAAACTCGGAAAAGGATAAATTAAAATAATGCACCAAAATAGATAAATTGACCAGATAATATAGAAGGCACCAGAGTTGATAAATTAACTTGAGAGTAAGCATCTACCACAAAAATTAACTTACTTCTGTCCAAAGTACTTCTTGTATGTAGTAACTTCACCATCCCCTACTTCCAGAGGTGAGTTTCCGTCCAATTCCATCATACCAGTGGTGATGTAAGTACGACCATTGTGAGGAGTACAAATCAAAGCATTTCGCAATATGCAACCACAAACGAAGCCCTTCGCAGTCAATATATTGGCAGCATGATACCGACACTGAATTTTAGATGGATGTATCGAACTGATTGTTAACCAATCAACAGATGGTGTTTCCTCTATAGCAATAGATGGCAGCAGAAGATAATCTATCTCAAGATCATCTTCCAGGGAGTATTTGTCGGAAAAACTTTCTTTATCCATTTTAGGATTTATAAGAATTCCAAGGATACTAACTTGGAATCTTTTACACAAAAGAACCTGGAAAAGAAAACAAATCATAATTGTATTGACTTTTCCCAACACTTGCAAATATGTCTGATACAATTAAAGGAATACTTGAGAGATACCTGATTCGGTGAGAGATTAATGTTTCCTCTGTATCTCAAGTTTACAGCCAGACTACCTCTGTCGAAACACATGTCATCAAATTGCATGCATCCAATAATTTCTGGATCAAGCTCGACTCTAGTTGCGAGAAAAATGTCTTGCACAGTGATATCATAGCTAAAATTTTGTTTTAGCTCTATTAAATAACAATAGTAGATTGTGTTACTATTGTTCGACATGCGATTCACCAATTCAAATGGTACATAACTTGGTTGTTCTTCGGAATATGGTTCATTCCCTATAAGATTTTGTTTGATGTCAATGCCATTCAGAGAATTATTATATGGTTAAATAGAATTCTACATTCAAGTAGTGTGAAAAATGAAAGGCAATAATAAAAGCAAAATGAATAGAAGGCACGAAAAGTTACCAAATTCCTCCACCTCTGCTTCTTCAACAACAATAGAAGGAACGAGATTATCTGTCAACGCTCCAATCTTGTGAAGTTGTTTGCATGCTTCAAGGCATGCAATATTCTTTAAGAACTTTGTGTCACCTTGTACATGAATAGCCTGTATAGGACAACTCTTAGGAAGATACAATATTCCTTTATCTTTGTCCCACATCGGAGTCGGTTTAAAGTACCTGAGATAAATGCAAAAGAAGCATATCTTAAGGTTCATTATTAAACAAAGAAAAAAGAATATGGAATAGGGGCAGCAATAGACGAACTAACCCATCTGATGGGAGACGTGAGCAGTATAAGTATATCAAAGTAATGCTGGAACTAAGATTAACAACAGCTTCAGTGCTTGCAACTCGGTAAGCTTGCTCATTAAATCGATCACTTTCAAGACTCTCACATGGAAGGGAAGAATGACGCAAGGACTCCCTCCTCATCATTTTCCCACCATCAAGGTATTTCTCTAATCGAGATCGTGTAACTGCATCGCCACTGTAATTTTGGAACAAAATAAAGATGTTTTGGGGCGAATTTACTTCAAAGCATTTAGAAATCACAATACTAAGGAGAATAACACAATAATTACCTTTTTACCATCAATATGTAATCTGAATTTCGCATTCTGGCACGGCCTCGGGACTGTACGAAACTGCACACCGTGGGAGATGGGTCAAATCTAATAACCAGATTGCAACTTTGGACATCTAAACCCTCTTCAAGAATTGATGTTGCAACAATGATGTTGACCTACAGATTAAAATATTTCCGTAATAAGTAATAATTGTCTTTTCTTTATTACAATACAGAGGGATTATCTAAGAAAGCAGCATACCAATCCCTTACGAAATTCTTCCACAATCTCATTATGAATTTTTCTAGATTGGTTTTGCAGCTTACTACCGGTTCCTGCAACGAATTTAGCCCTCCAGCTATTGTATTTTGGAAGCAAAGCGTTCAATAGAACCTCAAGGACAATAGCTGCAACGACCCTTTCCACAAAAACTATGCATCTCATTTCAGTTAAACCTCTGTACTCAAGTAGACATTCAAGAAGACAGCATACTTTGGAGGTCAATAGCCCCATTTCCAAATTGAAATTCATATTGTCACCAATAGTCCACCGAGGATCTGAGTAAGAACATTTTCAAAAAATTAATAAAAGAATGCAAACAAAAGATTTAAGTAAAATTTCATGTATTTTCTCAATGCTTGTAGAATTATTACCAGATGGTATGCAACTTTGCAGTGTCATCATAGTAGCTGAACTAAATTTTTTAACAATCTGATCCCCAGAGATACCCCATAAGAATGTTTCAATTTCAATGGAAGATAAGCACTCCGCAGCCTATCACAAAAAACAGTTGATGTCAATTAAGCAGACATGAACATAAATAGAGTCACACGTAAAGTCACTGTAGCAGAAGGGCAAGAACCTTCAAAGCCAACCAAATACCAAGCTCTTCTAAGCAAAAAATTGAGGCATCAAAAATCCTTGCTATTTTTTTGTGAGCAGATTGGACAGCTGATTTAGTCAGATCTGAATTTGTGATGTAAAGCTCGTGCTGAAAAACAGAATACACCCATTTCAAGGAAACAATCAATTAAGATTGGTCAAAAATATGCACAACTAGAATTTGGAGTCAGTGACATAACATGGAGAGAAATTTTTGTTTAATTTGAACTAAATGTACACACCTGTTGTTTTAAAATGTTAAGCCTTTTGGCTAATTCTTCGAATAGCTTATATGAAATCCCATTGTCCCTGTAAAACCGGAATTTTGGGGTAGATGTCGGTATGAACTGTGAGATGACAGCATCGCATACACAGGTATAAACCTTCAATTCAAAAACAAAAATATAAATATGAGAAATAAAACATAGCAAGACCAAACAGTAATATTGAGTTGTACTTTGAAACAAAAGAGTAAAACTCACAAAGGAATTGTTAAAATACAAGTTCCTAGATTGGACAGCTAGTGCCTAGTGCTTAGTCATTGTACAACTTCCTAGATTTATTGTTATTAGTCCTAGATTGGACAGCAAGTACTCATTAAGCATTCAATGCACTTTATTGCCAAACCATTATAAATACAAGGTGTGTGGTTTCATTATAGACACAAATTTGCACAGAGTTTTACATATTTTTACAGGAATAAACTAAGGAAATAACTACTAGAAATAACTAAAAAAAGGCAAATAAAATAACAATTAAGATAATACTATATCATTAATTATTTTTTGGTTACATCTTTACATAAGAAAACCTTTCACTGGAACATCCATGCATAACATCTAAAAAAAGGCAAATAAAATAACAACCAAGAAAATATATCATTCATTATCTTTTGGTTACATCTTTACATAAGAAAACCTTTCACTTGAGCATCCATGCATAACAGTAGGCCCTATCATAGGCTCCGTAATGTATTTTCTTATGGTGATATTCACAAAGAAGATAAGGGGATAAAGTATTGCCACTGAAAACAATAAATGCATATAAAAAGTAAGAACAAATTGTACATAGAGAGGAAGAAAATAAAAACAACCTTTGAATTCATTAGAGTCATTAGTTCCCGAATAGATTTGGACAAGGTCGATTCAGAATTTGCAGCTGTATTAAAAAAAAAAAAAGTGAAGAAAAAGGAATTGAACATGAGAGAATAACTGACGCAGATAAATAAGCAGGGAAAAACAAGAAATTAATAGAAATTTTCTCTAGGCTTGTATACCTTTCGACTTAATTGGGGATGCAGTCATCCCAAAAATCCGAGGAAGCTCGGTGATGCCAGATCTCAATTGATGATGATAAAACTCCTGCACATAATCAGACAAAAGTAACTACCGCTTCATCCGCATAAACTACAACTGCGTGATGCAGATGATGCATGTAGCTTACGATACATGGTTATTGTATGATGCATGTAGCTTACGATACATGGTTATTGTAATTGTCCCCACACAATAGAAATTATAACACTTGCAAAAAAAAAAAATTAATTAGTAAATCATGATACAAGTGAACAATATCACCAATTATAGCCTCATTTATTGAAGCAAGGTGTGGTCAAGGGAATAGAAATTTTTCCGAAGGAATGCGTTGATCAAACAGACGCGCGATCATGTTCATGGTCAAATGAAGTACTTTATCATATTACTTTGGAAAACGCAATAGTTTAGACTCGATAACAATTATATTTACAATAAATTGACAACAATAGTATAATTAAGAATCCATAAAATTGTTGTCACCATTTGTTTAACATCCATTTATACAATAACATACTGCGACTAGTCGGTGCAGATCGTGAAAAATAGCAGTTCGTTCAAACAATATCAATTTGCTTGAATTCCGCTATGTTATTATAGGTGTCTAAAGAGTATAAGACTTACAGTCATTATACAAGCATATGGGTGTCTACCCGCAGCATGGTGACATTCATCCATAATTAAAACCTTTATCATTTTCAGTTTGATAAAGCTGTGCCTCAAGCAAGAAAGCAGTATTGCAGGAGTCATCACAAGCACCTGTAACATTCAAAAGCATTACCAACAATAATTACAGTTATGTACTGAGCATGGAAAGATAAAATTCAGAAGCATCATACTAAAACTATAATAACAATGATGACATATATATTCAGGTCAATCGAATCTTAGAAAAACAGAATACAAGACAACATGAAATGAATGAATTCCAAAAGGAGCAATATTAGTTGGTTCATGAATTCCAAATGGAGCGATATTAGTTGGTTCATTAGGTATTTGTTTGTTTAATACAAGACTATGTGGACATAACATAACCAAAGTTAATAAAGAAAATTGTCTATTTCTTGTTCTATTGGAATTTGCATACTACAAACAAATAAAGTTTAGAAGAATATTTCATATTTTACGAGACAAATAGATAAATTATGGTTCTGCAAAGCAGATTAATATTAATATAAAATAAGAAGGACATCCATTAGTCACGATAGAAATGCAGAGACCCCTCACCTCATGTTTCTCCACTTCTCCTTTCCATACATCTCCATCCCAGTAGTCAACACCCATCTCTCCCCAATACATTCCAATTTTCAAATCAGTGTGATTTCTCAAAGCTTCAGCTTGCTAGAATACAAAAGTGAACAAAACAAACAAACACAGTGAATCCTTGATCATTAAATAGAAATCATTCATTCATCAGACAATGTATCTCAAATATGCAAAGTTATTATAAAAGAGATCAAAGTAGAAGCAGCATACTTGAGAAACCAAAACAACTTTGGGAACCAAAAACACAGCAATGTAAGGAGAAGGCTTTCGGAGGTGATACGCGTAGCTTCGAAGAAGCATGATGGCTATCAAAGTCTTTCCAGAACCAGTCTCTAAGTACACTATGGTATTTTCACGGATTGCTTTTTCCAATGCTTCAAGCTGATAGCTACACACACAAAAAAAAAACAAAAGCAAAAACTCAACAATCTAAAACACCATAGTCATCCATTTCAATTGTAATGCTTCAAGCAATCAACATTACAATGAAAAGGGTTTTGTTTTAAAAAACTAACCTTCTGGCAAATGGAAGTGCATTAGGCTTGATCTGCTGCTCATCATAGTCATCCATTTCCATCAGAGCTTCCACCATAGTCTCCGATGAACCTACTACATAAATCAAATAAAAAATCATCAAATATCAAAATACACTACTCTAAAGATGAATCAAAGACAGTAACACGTACATTAAACACAACACTAACTTGTAAACGCGGTTAATAATTTAAGAAAATAGAAGTGATCAAATGTAACTCAGACACCAACACGAGTCAGACACAAACACCATCACAAGTTAGACACCAGACACAACTTCAATTTGAAATGTTGGTGCAATAGTATAATCTTAAATATAAGCAAAAAATTACAAATCTCTCTCTCTTTCTCTTGTTCTAAAGGAATAAATAAGAGAAACCCAGAAATCAAAAGACAGATTAAAGAAAAGGGTCAAGAGAAAAAGTGAAAAAGATTCTACCTTTACCTTTTGAAAGCAATAAAATGTGGTAACCACCACCACCCAGATACGGATGAAAACCCTAATGAACAAAAGAGGGTATCTTTACAGAGAACAAAAAATCTGAAAGAAGAAAGAGGGTTGCTTAGAGGAAGAGGAAAAGCAAGTGATAGAACCGTTTGAAGTTGTTTTCAAAAGACCATTTTAAGAACAAAGCAACAATTATTGAGTACTATGTAGGAGTACTGTAGTGTTATTGGGACCACACATGTTGTGTTTTGAAGAATCTTGAATTGAATTTTGAATTGGATTCCTTTGTGATTGTGATGTGATCAATACACAGTCACACACACACACACTACTAATTTTGTATTACTTCATCACAATGTGTAAGTCACTAATTTATTTATCACATATGTTGAATTGGTTAAAGGTTTTAATAATTTTGTCAGGTATAGATGTTCAAATTACATACATTGATTGATGGATAATAGATTTTCACCAACGGTTCAAATCAAATGGTTAAGGATTTGAAATCCTTAAAATAAAATTACAGAAGATTGGATGTGTGGCTTTTTTTCCGCGTGAATTGGATATCTTTCACGCGTAACTGTGAAGATTAATCCCTCGAAAATTGTATGGGCGACAAACTCTTCTAAAAGTATAGGAAAAAATTATGTTCGACTAGGAAAATTTATATATGAATTTAAGAGATTTTCTGTCCTCGTAAGCTTATTTCAGTTGTTAGAGACAATGCATAATATATGCAAGGTTCGGAGTTCAAACATCGGCCACCACAAAAAAAAAAAAAATCTGAAGGAAATTATATACTATTAAACATTAGTGAAAACTTTGTATAAATGACTCATAAATATATCTTTAATCATATCTACCTATCTATCTATCTATCTATCTATCTTCTATATATATATATACATCTTTGTAAAGGAAATTTGATTTAACCATATGCAAGCATTATGTCTATGTGACACTTCTAAAAAGTTTTATCACACTATCTAAAAAGCATTATACAAAGAGTTCTCTCACTCTTTTTAAACCTTTCAACCCTCTACTATATCAATTTAATGTCTAATTATATTATAATAACAATATAACTCCTAATAAAAAAAAGACTAATGCATTAAATTAAAAATGTAAATATATATATATATATATATATATATATATATATATATATATAAATACAAGTTAGTTTGTCTATTTTTAGACCCATTGTCTTCTTGCATAAAGGAAAAAAAAATCTGCTTCTTTTTTTGTTAAAAATAAATAAATCCGTCTTTATAAGTTAAACAATGTTTTTTTCAAAGATTTGTAAGTTAAACAAATTAAAAGGTTTGATATGCTTCAACCCGTTGTCTTTTCTGAGTAAAAAACCATTGCACTTATAAGTTAAATAAATTAAAATAGATAGTGTCCTTAAATAGATTAGGTGTTAAATATTAGTTTGAAAAAATGTTATATAAATACTCCTACGTCAAGTATAAATCAATAGATTTCATATTTCCTCCACATGAACATCAAGCAAATTATCAAACAAATTATTAAAATTATAATAGGGATGCTATTATTTTTATAAATAAATACAAACAATTAAAATTAATATTAATCTAATAACGGTCACTATGATTTATCACACCAACCTTTAAACTATCTTTTTTTTCTATTTCTTAACTATCACTCTCTCATGGATTTAAAGACAGTCATTTATATTTTAATTTTCAGTTATAGTTTTTAATAAGTATTATATATTGTCATATTCATGATCACTATATATTCTTTGTGCATTGATCTACTAAGTGTTTGTAGTATAAATTTTGGTTTCCATTGATCAACACTTTCTCCAAACAATTCCCGATGGTAATTTTCAATTTTGTATTGTGATGTGATTTTTGATCATTTTTTTTACTAAGTACATATATCTTTGCTATTCATTGATTTGTGTAGTAAGATAGAGACTAAGTTAATATATTATATAGATAGGTCAAATATTTTTGCTTTACATTTTTATCATTGACTTGAGAATCAACATAACATTAGTTATTCTACTTTTCTAACTTGCTTTCTTATATTTTCTATAGCTTAATATGGATGTAACTATTTTTTCATGTGAATTAGGATAAGAAGACTAAATACACTCTTATTGTTGCTTCTATTGTGTTCTTATTGTCCGAAAACCTGTGAAAAATAGTGG
>Ga0209282_1001878_pt1 | contig 11837 bp, 12 predicted proteins | sample Mtrugardesep15_FD_187529 | JGI IMG/M metagenome (GOLD analysis project Ga0209282, IMG submission 187529) | Root nodule microbial communities of legume samples collected from California, USA - M. trunc garden sep15 (SPAdes) (version 2) | ecosystem: Host-associated > Plants > Roots > Nodule...
TAGATTGATGACATGAATGACTGCTCATGTCTTTTTTTAGAAAATTTGGTCGAAATAGCAGACACGTGTCACATTATGATTGTGTTGATGTTTTTGCACCACAGTCCATTACTGTTGGGAAATTTTCATCATTTTACTTCTGTGGTAAATTTGATATAATCCATGTCCTTTTGTAATTTTTATTTTGGGCTATTTGATTATAATCCATGTCCTGTTTTAGATTGGTCGGAATGGTATCTAGAGTCTGCTTGACTTGCAATGATTGAGGTGTGTTGCATATGCACTATCAATCATTTTCTTATAAGGATTGGCAACAGGCCCTTTTGTCAATCAAAGTTATTCAATTACTTTCATAGTGAGAACATTGTCACTAATTTAAATTTATCCTTCAAAAAAAATTTAAATCTATCAAAATTACAATACCATTCACGAATCTAAGTGTCCTTTGTTTGTTAGTTTGGTCTTTAAATGTGTATCATGTTTGTTAGTTTGGTCCGTAAAAGTACTAATAGAATGATTTTGTATTTTCAGACATTCAGAGACTATATTAAGTTAATATTAGTGTCTTACACTTTTAAAGATCAAAATAAATTGTTACTCTATAAAGTTTCATTCATAAATGCATCAACTTGCACACCATCCTTTTAAACTCAATCCTAAAAATATGCTCATGGGATGAGGGATGTCTCTCACTTTATAATAATAATCATTACTTTAGGCATATGGGTAGTCAATATAGGATCTCAAACCTATCCTCGTTACATCCAAGACTGAACATATAAAGGTGGCATAACGGTTATTGCGTATACTTTGATACCATTTTAAGCTAATTGAAGTATTACAACAGTTTCTGCTGTACTCCAATTTGTATCGTCTCTCACTCTTCTCTACATCCATCTCAATCCTCTCTACGAAGAGATACAAACATGAATTCTCTACAACCGCAATATGGTGGTGTGCTGCAGGTGAAGAAGATATGAAATCAAAAGAGATTAAGAGAATAGGGATGGTGGAGAGAGGTGTAGGCATACGTGGGAAATTTGGAGGGAAGTTTGTCGGAGGGAAAGCTGCGAGCATTGCATTCCTTGTGAGGCTTTACAGCACGATCCGAGAGATTGGAACACTACTATAAAACAATTGATTGTGTAAATAAATTTGTATTTGTCTACGTGATTAGAATGACTTTGTTAACCCCAAGTTCCTGCAATAGGTATACATAATGCCATATCTAGGTTCGAACAATTAAAGTATTAAGATAGGCGGAGTCATAATTGGAACCAAATTGTAACGTACAAACGAAGTACTGTATTTATGTACTTGCTTACTCTGATTATAGTAATTCTTAATTATCATTAGTTTTACCGTAAAAGAAATCCCTTTTTTTTGGTGGTGATGAGATCTCTTGGACACAAGTATACGATAACTGAATAAGAAAGTCCTCCTAGTAATTATTTTCAGCTGTGTGAATTTTAATCAATTTCCAAGTAGTATTCCCACCTATAGAGTAAGATTTTTTGTTGTACTCAAATTATAGTTTGAAAAATATTTAAATATAAGATAATGAAAATTGTCTAACATATTCGTTAACTCAGTTGACATACATCGAATTGGAACTTTTGTTTTGTTTGTAACCCTCAGTTTTCATTGAAGGGGTCTTGACAACCTAGTATCATCGTAGAAGTAAATAAAATTTGATCAAAAATTGTTTACCAAAGATTTAAACTTAATTTCTATCAAATGATTAGACTTGAACTAATATTCAATCGCTTGATATTTGAGATATGAGAATTAGTACAAAGATCGATATTGCATTGACACAATTCAAATGCTTCTTGCAAATGACATCTTATATGTTAGCGAGTACAAAAAATTACAACTTATAGTCCAAATTATAATCTTTTTATCACTATCTGAAATTTATTTAACGAGTGTAAAAATTATAATTTATTTAAAATAAATTAATCAATAACAAGTCTTGGTATATTATTCCTTTCTCAAAAAACAAAAAGAGAGTCGTATTTATTATCCACAGCTTTCTTACTAAACGCAATTACAATGTATGTATCAATAATATCTTCATCAAGATTTATATTTCACTTAAAAATTGCAACTACAACAACAGTTGAGTTTAGTAGAAAGAGTAAGTTTTTTAATTTGGTGCAATAGAAAGAGTTTGTTTTATCACAACAAAATGAATCGCATTTCACAATTGCATTGCGAAAAACACCTGCATTCAATGGCCAGTGACACCTCAAATAAATAACTTATAAGTGAAGACATGTGAGTATACCTTTTAAAAATATTAGAAATGCAACTTCAGTGTGTCATTTCTTTGGTAATTCTAACATTTGCAAAAGACATGAGCTGTTCCAGATTAGACCTCCCCCAACCTACTTAAGAATCTCATGACTTTCATCGCATTCAAACAAGTCCGAATACGGAGTAGGTCTCATCATACCGGATCTCCTTAAATTTGTAAGGTCTCTACACCTTTAATGCCCACAACAGCTACCTGGCTAATACTCGTTGAAGAATGCCGTTCGTAATGGCTGCTCTTAACTCCTCATCGGCTCATCCTACTGTATATATGTCTTCATCGCCCTCAACATCAGGGTACACAATCTTTAATCCCAGGACCTCTCACTCTCATTGCTCTCTTAGTGACTTGAGCCTCAGAGTGCTTGCAGGTACTACCCCCCAATCACATTCCCTGCAGGATGCTGCTTTCCTATCCGACCAACCTCGGTCTGATCAGATCGTGAGGTATATATATGACGCATTCTTACAAAATTCAAAGGTGATAAGACACACATATAATCTTTTTCTAAGGTGTATATATATACACATTAACTTGTTAATTATTATCAAACCACTACTCTCTCCCTCTCAAGCTACCACCACCCTACTCTATAAGGGTGGCCTGAGAGTGTTTCTTGGAGCACTAATCCAAGCAGAATCTGCAATGGCAAATCTCCACAGTGCGTCGACATGCTCTGGCAGAGCGAATTGGATTCCAACACGTGGACCTACCAATATGTTTTCTGGCTCTGGACCATCTAAGAGTTCTAAACCACCTGCAATGTACATTTTATTCCCTATTGAGAAAACATTGATATCCATTTTTCAATTTCACATTTGGAACACTCAAATTATAGAGAACTTACCAGGGGTATATAGTGGATGATTGGACCATTCTGTTGAAAGACCTAGTGCCTGACCAACCTAAGATTTGTGAAGACATTCAAGTTAATCGGTCTGGGAAACTACAATGATACTTTAAATATGCAAGGACATTTGTGTGAAAACAAAAAGTTATCTCCACTAATATCCTATGTTCCTAAGATTTAGAAATAGCATGAAAAATGGTAAAAAAGAGGAATTGATAAACTAAATGATAACCCTTTCCATCTTATGGCTGCCTTTAATTTTTTCCATTCTAGCAAGAACCAGTGTAATAATTGTGATCAACTCTGTTATGTCAGAACGTGTCAACATTTCACAAATGATGCAAAACTTTCTAAACCATCATGCACAATGTTTGATTTAGGTGCTTCTAAGTTCTGGATCTTTATAGACAAAATTTCTATAAACTTAAATCAAGATAAGCACTATATGGGAAAACTTTATTACAGAGAGTGGATCTTTTCCAGAATAGTTGAAGCATAAAACATAAATAAGCGTGACATCAAATTATTTCACAAATCACAAGCATGTAAAATCATCAAATTATCTATTGATCATTACTAATCAAGAAACGTTTCCATTTTTTTTCCAATCTGTCCAAAATTTTACCAAGAAAGGGACAAGACTTATGAAGTTTGGAGACAACATACAATACAGGTACAACACAACAATGATACGATAAATTTTGGAAATTGATGATAAATTAAAGCAAGACTATGATAACAGCTACTTTGTGTTTTATGAGCAAAACATCTTCCTATATTGACTAGTAACTAGTTAGTTGATAGTAAATCACTAAAATTTGGATAACTTGGAGCTGATATCATAAGCCAATGGTAGTTCAAAAAACAATTAACTGAATTATTTTCTTGGAAAGCATCTCAGACAGGTGAAAAAGAGGGAGGGAAACTAACCTTCCCAGGGCCCGTAAGAAGTATAGGTTTGTCAGTTTTTTGACCTCGGCGCTGCTGAATAACATCTAATCCTGTGACATTGTCAAATATTACAAAATAAACCTAGAAATAATTGTATTCAAGGTTACCTCATAATAAATGCGAGCAGAGTATTGTAGTCTTCTGCTAGAGTTGATTTAACTCTTACTCCAAGAGGGAAAAAACAATATCAAACTTATAATGAATGCCATATTGCTAGCAAAGAATTGTTGTCTTTTATACAAAGTTTACTTATATTGAACACCAGCAACTATATGTTATTGCCACAGAAATGCTGAACTTATACCGAAAGACTCAACTTTCCAATTAGTGAGGCCACTTCCAACTTTGGCTTACCCATAATCACAACAGTGAATAGTTATAGTTGTACATACAATCTGATCTGACTTCAAGTGCAACTTTTCAAATAGTCCAGGTAGTATACATCCCAAATAGGCCAAATACCTCTCCGGGTCCTTTAAGTTTCATGTTTGTTTCAGATATATCCTTTAAGTTTCTAAGGTTTTAGATAGGTCCTTTAAGTTTCGAGTTTGTTTCAAATAGGTCCTTTAAGTTTCGAGTTTGTTTCAGATATGTCCTTTCTATCAACCTCCGTTAAGCCAAAGTTGATCTGTCCGTTAGAAATTTAAATGACCTATCCGAAACAAACTCGAAACTTAAAGGACCTATCTGAAACCTTAGAAACCTATCCGAAACAAACTCGAAACTTAAAGGACCTATCTGAAACCTTAGAAACTTAAATGATCTATCTGAAGCAAACGTGAAACTTAAAAGACCCAAGGAGGTATTTCGCCTCCCAAATAAGATAAAACTACTAGCTAGTGATAATTTAGAACTTTGTTTAGGAATAACTTTTATTTGTTAACATATTCAGTTTTAAGGTATTATAAAATGCTTGAGGTAAACTTTCTAAGATGCAGAATTTCAAGAATCTATTTTCTTAAACACTCATCTCATATTGATTTTTCTTTTCCTTTTTATAGAATAAGATATTCAACTATGCCTTTTAATGATTCACTTGATTATCGTTAATCTCTTTCACTCATCCATAAACTGAATAAGTTACACAAAAAGCATAAACATCTAAACGGACCATGAGGACACATAATTTAGCAGGGTAGTGGCTCTTTAAATAAAAAAATAGGCAATGACAAAGTAAAAGGATGTTTTACTCGCATCATTAGTAAGTGTTTTAAAATAAGGTCTGCGATCTTAGCAGAGACATTGAGGTTTTTGATATCTTCGGTATCACCATTTAAAACCTTGGTATTATTAGTAAACTACGAATGAGCTATACTATTGAGTATTACCGCAAATGGGGGCACAGGAACGTATCAATACACCGGCTCCAACTCCTTCCGTATCAGCAACAACATTCAGCATTATGTGGAGACCATAGCAAAGATAAACATATGCATGCCCACCTGGTCCAAACTGCAAAACAGGATAAGATACACAGCAACATCATTCTGCATAATTTTACTTATCATCTTCAATTCAAGGTATAAAATTCAGATCATAACCTAACATCAACATGTTTATGTAAATAAAATAAAAAAGACAAAAAAAGAAGCATCTTACAACGGGAGCAGTTCTTGGAGTAATACCAAACCGACCATGACTAGCTGAATCATTTGATCTATATGCTTCAACCTGTCCAACATTAAATTCTTATTAAATCATACACAAACAAAATTTAGTATTTAAAAAACCAAAAAAAGGAAAAAACTTTTGTACCTAAAACTAAGAAACTGAGACATGCAGCATTTTGCAGTTATCTTTAATTAGAAGTTACAAACAAAGCAGGTTTATGTGGAATTAAATATCGTGACTTTTGATTGAATGTCGGTAGTAAAAGTTTACAGCGACAGTGTATATATTGGTCTCATGAGATGAGACAATGACCCTGTTTGGATAACCAACTTATTTGCAACTTATAGATAGCACGAGCATTTATCCTTTGCTATTTCTCTAGCATAAAATAAAGGGTTAATAGTGTTTTACCCCTGTAATATAAGTCATTTCCGGTTTTTCCAAGCTATGTGGAAGAACTTATGAAAATAAGCTGAAAACGGTTCATGAACAATGTCAAAGTCATAAGTTGTTTTCCCAAGTCCCAACCAGTCAAACAAAACTCAAGTTGGTAGATAAGTTAATCAAAACATGTCTGATATTAAGGATTAAATTGAGTTATCGAAAAGGGCCTTACCTCGGTAATCTGAAGAACAACGTCGTCTCTACGAAGAAATTTGCCGAGTAAACGAGGGGCAAGGTCTAGTGCATCGATTTGAAAGAACTCGCGAGGCAAATGTTTTGTATTTTCAAATGAAATGTGCGGTTCTGATGGGTTGGGTGATTTGGGACGCCGTGTTTTGCGTGGCGGTTTGGTCGGTGGAGGATGGGGTATGGGTTTGGCGAGTCGCTTGAAGCGTTGTGGTTTTGGGGTCATTACGACGGTGGTGCTGTGGTAACGGAATGATTTAAGGGGAAGAGGATTCGGGAGTTGAGGACGTTGTGGGAAAGACATGCTTGCTTCGTATGCAGCATTGCTATTGCTACTGTTTTGCAATTATGGTTGAGGAATCTACAAATGAAAATTTTGTGTTGAAAATATAAGATAATATTTTTGATAAATAATGATTACATAACTTTTAATCGAATATTGTATGGGTGTTTTCAAAGTTAGATTTGAATCTTTAGATGATATCATACATACAAACCTTATTAGTATTCGATGATTTTAAAATCAAACATCAATACAACTTAAACATGTATCGCTTCGTTGATTTTTGTCATATGTATGTCATACCAAACATCACTTCTCTAATGATAAAATGTGTGAGATATGAACACTCATTTTTCTATTGGATGAAATTTATGTGGATCTCACTAATTTTTGTGGGATACATTTTTAATTTCAATTAATAAAAGAGTGAATGTTTAAGAGAGATTTAAAAAAAGAATGTTCATAACACTCTTCCGATGTGAAAACAAATATACAAATAATAACCACCCTCGTATTTATGTTTAGTCTGCCAAAATTTGATTAATCAAACATAATACTTTCGCACTTATTATTTTTTCATAGTCATGGTCTTTGAAGAAACTAAAAAGAAGAAATAATGTATCATAGAAATTGGATTTTTTATAACGACTTTTATACAATGAATTAAAGAATATCATATAAAATTACAAAAGAAAATATAATAATACAAAACAATACAAAAGGTTGAGGTGATCTGAATTATGAATTCTCCTAAACCATCTTGCATTCTTGAGGAAGACCCTGAGGAAATCTTTTGGTATCAGTGCAATAGTTATAGATCATATAATTCTTCTGCACCCACTTGAGCCTCTCATGACTTGTAGAATCCAACTCCTCAGAGAACCAAGCATTCTTATTAGATTGTGTTGAACTACAAGATGATGTTCCAGAAGACACAGTGCATGCATTAGCATTGAAGTTTCTATAGGAAGCAGTGAAAGGAGCATTGGACCAATCTGTCTTAACAAGTCCACCTCTTGTAGCCCAATCATCAGCATTCCAAAGACTAGAATAGATTCTCATTGGTTGGTTTTTGGGAAATGGAACACCATTTGACTCCATGTTCTTGAATTCTCTAATTGGAGTTCCATCCACAGAGAAACTGAAAAATAAACAGAATTTATTAGACTTATTTAGTGACTTCCAACACAAGTAATGAAAATAAATCAAATTTTTTATTTTAAGGATTTAAGTTATTACTTACACAATGCGTTGTGGGTTCCAGAGGATGGAATAGGTGTGAAAATCCGCAGTTGGGTCAAACCATAGGTAGAATTGTTGCTCTCTGTTACCTTTTCCTTGGCTAAACACATTGGTGTGAAGAATGTATGGGTCACCACTCAAATTTCCTAAGAATTCAAAGTCAATTTCATCCCATGCACCACCTTTTGATGATAGCTGAATTAATTTAACATAAAAATTCCAATTAGTAAAAGAACTTTTATACAAAAATATTATATAAAGTAAAGTATGAATATTTGAATATGTGCTTACATAATAGGCTGTGACAGTTCCAGCAGAGTTGCCAGGAACGAGTTTAAGCTGCATATCAATTTTGCCAAAAAGGTATTCATTTTTGGATTGAAAGCCAGAGCCAGAGGATTTATCAAGAGACAATGTAAGAAGTTGGCCATTGTTGAGTATTTTAGCACGTCCATCTCCCCATGTTATATCAAAGTCTTGATAAAAATTGGCAGCAGAGGCAATTGCAACCGTAGAGATAAAAATGGCTAGGAATGTAACTCTTGTAAATGCCATAGAAAGCTAATGGATATTTATATAGTGAGAAAGTTGAATGTCGATGGATTGTGATATTTGGAAGAATGGAAAGGTATTTATAGGGTACAAAAGAGAGGAAAGTTACAAGAAGGTTCAATTGAAGATATAGTATGGGTGTTGAAAGTTGGTGAGGAATGAGGAGTGGGTAAAGTAAAGACATGGTTGGTTTTGGTATAGGTGGATGCCCACCCAAATGATATCATCACACGCGGTTCTGCATGAAATGCTGTATACCCAATAGCCAGCCATACAATTAATGTGTAAAACATTCACCGACTTTGATCAACTTTTATCTTCTTCCCTACAATTAATTGAATTTATTTAACAAAAGTTCTTAGAACATTGTTTAAATGATCTAGTTAATATAACAAATTATATTTTTACCATAAAAATGGACAATAATTCGGATGATTTGTGTCGTTAATCAGGTTAAGTGGATGATTAATTACTTAAGAAAATACCACAACTCATTGAATACTCTCATCTAACAAAATGAGTATTCTTTGAACTCTTAATTTTCATATATGATTTGCTATTCAAATAGCATCGATAACCATCTAGATTCTAGTCTAGTGCACCGAAGATTTTACTAACCACACAAAAATCGTGAGTCCAATTGAGTTTTTTCCATGCATAAGGGAGGACATATAATATAACCACTAAACTTTTCCCTTTGACCAACCAAATATGATAAAACCTTTTCTTTCTTTATTCTTTTTTGGTAGTGAAACCTTTTCTTTAGTCACAAGGTTGGATACAGATGGCATTATAAAATTAAGGCGGTTTAGAATTTTGACTGTAAAATGAGCTTGCTTGTACCTAGCGGCATCACAAAAATTCAAACGTTGTGATGTGGTTCATGGGAGCATTTTGACCAATATTTATCCTTGACTATATTGATACTTGTTTGTGGAGACTAAGAAAATAATGATTCATCTAGTTTGTTCTAGAAAGGGATCTTAAACATATTCTATTATAATTTGTTTGGTAACATTGTTTTTGTGTGGTTGATCTTATTAATGAAGAAATGTCATTCTTAATTTCCATAGTTTTTTTAGTGATAGCTTGAAACAACCTAATACCTATATGATGTTTCATAGCTTTGCTTCCGCTAACTTGATCATAATTTTGTTTTTCTTACCTCAAAATCTTTCCCCCATTTACTGGAGGGATTCGAACTCCTGACATTGTGGTTCGTAGTCACGTGCTCTAATACAAGAGTCGGTTTTCATAATTTTGATTTTTGAATCATATCAAAACAAAATACTAAACATATTTAAGCCTTTTTATAAAACTAAAATCATATTTAGGCTTTTTTATTTCTTGTGCGTCACAGAACATATGTGTTCCTGGGTAGAGGTAGAATCACTTCACTCTTTTATTTATTTTTTGGTACAAAAACACCACTAATTAAACCAAGGGACTATTATAACTCAGTTTCTTAATTTCATGAGACTACACAGTTTTTGTTGCACACAATAATATATATTTTCAATGCTTGCAGGAAACAAACAACCGTTCAGGTTGGAAGAAGTTATAGGCTTTAGCAAGAGCACAAGTATTTGCAAAGCACAGATTATATTAGAGTCTGTGAACAAATTGGTTAATGAATTTCACCACAACTGAAAGATAAATGTTGATTAATCGCAAGTTTGTTTCTGCAATGCAAAGTACTTCTTTACATGTAAATTTTAGTCTTATACATGTCAACACCAATCAAGCCTTATCCCACTAAATGGGTCGGCTACATAGAACAAACAATGCCCACTGCCAAAGCATTTAGTACTAACATTGTAAAACCAAGTGTGCTAACAAACTTAAGTTACACGCCACATAAAGTCCAACATTTTTCCACTCTAAGGATTTGCATCAACGGAAGTCCATGTATTTTCAATAATTCATAACCACAGCTAATTCCTAAGGAATACTGCTGACACATTCTGCAAATTCATAATTAAAAGAGAAATGTTAATAACACACCTTCTAACACACACTTTTCAACACAACCTCTTTGATTGGTTAAAATTCACATGGGTCCCACCAAATTTATATGGGACCCACATAGTTTGGTGGGATCCATTTGAATTTTAACCAATCAAAGAGAGTGTGTTGGAAAGTGTGTGTTAGAAGGTGTGTTGCTAGCATTCCTCTAATTAAAATGAGCACCTTATCACACACTCATATATGCACAATAATGATTTTGATACAATTTCTATACTGCATAAGTTTTCCAGGTTAATTGGCAGATACAACTCAGAATATGCAGAGATTAATTGGCCTCTACAAGACTACAACCATTTCCCCAATAAAGCTCTTCAATTTTTGTTCCTAACTCCCCCATTCTCTTTGTTAATGATATGGTTTATGTTTTAATCATATATGTTTTAACCAAGTGAACTAGCTCAAGTGGTTAATGGTTTTCCTCTAAGACTGAATCAATGCAGAAAACCCGAATTAGACATTAAAGATTATATTTCCAATTTTGTTAAAAAAAGGCTATAATTTAGTTGAGCTTATATGGTTAATAAATTTCAGTTAACACTTGAGATTAATCAAAAAGCATCCATTATAATAATAGCTCCAAAAAGCATCATTTACCTGAGACAAATGATTTATTCTTTTTCAACAAAAGATATTAAATGAATATAAAAATAGTATCTCAAGAAAGAAATCAAAATAAACCAGATAGATAAAACAATCCAAGCAGAACAAACTCAACATCCCTCTACATCAGCAGAATCCAATTCTAACTATCAACAGTTATTAAAAAGGAAAGTAAACTAACTTAACATATTGCGAAACCATTGATTCTGAATCAAAAGGTTTGCAAGGGCCTTAAAATACATTTGCTTTATTTTCTTCTACGTTTTTTGCCACTTTCATCAGATGAATGGGAGCTCCGCAAGGTCAGACTTTTATAATAGACGCGTAGATTCTTAGTAAGCTCGCCAAGTCCAATCGACGTGAAGAAGTTAATTGAAAACCGTGTGTTTCTTGTGGTATCTTTGGGAAATAATGATTCAAAACAATCCTGCATTACTGGATCATTCAACCGCTCATTCAGCACCTGGATGCCAAGATGCTCAGATAACTCTTGGAACAGAATCTTAATAAATATCCGCGAAGCAGAAGTTGTGTCCTCTTCAGTCAATCGGATATAGGACAACACGTTCCAAGGGAGAGAGAATGTGGCAAGCAAATGAGCGAAAAACTGTGCCACGTTTCGGAGTTGATTTGTTTGAAGCCTGTGAATTGATGACAACTGTTGAGCAAAACACTTTTCAAAGTTTTGTTGATATGCTTTGTTGATCATACAAAAGCGCTCCCCCAGAAGACCATAGTATCGACGATAAGCTTTTTCATATCTGCAGCATTGT
>Ga0209282_1001879_pt1 | contig 11836 bp, 6 predicted proteins | sample Mtrugardesep15_FD_187529 | JGI IMG/M metagenome (GOLD analysis project Ga0209282, IMG submission 187529) | Root nodule microbial communities of legume samples collected from California, USA - M. trunc garden sep15 (SPAdes) (version 2) | ecosystem: Host-associated > Plants > Roots > Nodule...
AAATCGTCAACTCGACTTGAATGTATGATGCAAGACTATCCAAAAACATTGCCCCCATCTGCCAGGGTTGGCTTCACGGTAAATTATCTATTTGAGAGCTGTATATAATTTTAGCGAATCTTATCAAGTTTGACTTTTCATCCTTTGAGATTATCTTGAGGTATAAATGGAGTCCGTACATGCTGTGATGTCACTTTATGGCTGTTTGATTGTTATGCTTGGTGCTACCTAACCGGTCCAATGTAATTGTGCAGGTGATGGAAACATGGTTTGCTTATGCACCTGTGAAGAATAATGCTGAGGATGCTGCTAAGGTACTGCTTAAATTTTAATGCTAAAGTTCATACATGCAGAAACAAAAGAAATAGTGGAAGTGTTTGATTTCCTAGTTAAGTGTGTGTATTCAATTGAAGTAGATTGTAAAGGTCTTGCCACAAGTTTGTGAAATTAAGAAATTTGGATTCGAATTGAAATTTTTGTGGTATAAAAGTTGAGTAATGGTGTCTTAGCTCCCGCTTAGTTTTTTATCTTCAACTTTTCATTTTTTTAATTTAAATTTGCAAAAAACGATTTCCCAATATTCAACGTTTTGTAAAAGAAATATTGGAAACAACTTTTAATTGTTTTCTGTGTTTTATGTACAGAACTTCAAAAATAGGAAATGCACTAAAAAAGTGACATTTTTGTAACTAAAGGTGAAAATGAGAAATGAAATCATATAATGGAAACAAAAACAAACAAGCCCTTAACTTTCTAAAAGGTTTTCAAGATGGATAATTTCATGTACTATTTTTCATCTGAAGGTGCCAAAAGGAAATCCATATCATAGTGCTACCTCTGGAGAAATGGCCATCTATCGTGCAAATAGCATTATTCTCAAAAAGGTAATTAAGAGATTTTACCCTTGTAACCTGCAAGTCTTGAATGCTGTGACACGGGTGTTTTCTTTTCTTTTAATCATTTTATGTTCTTTCCATTTGAATTAGTTTTGTGAAAATATTTGCAATAGAATTTCAATTCATGTTTTAAGTACCTTGAGTCCGTCGTACAGAATAAAGAAGAAAGAGAGGGATGCTGACCATAAGATCTAAATTGAGTGGATTGGATTGCTTTGAGCGTAATGTGATAAAAAGATAACACTCAAAGCTCAAAGGAAAATTTTATTGCACAACTATAAAACCTTCAATGTTGCATACTGCTGCTGCTGCTGCTTGTTGCATGTAAAAACTAACAAGAAATTGAACTTAATATCACAGATGAATGAGCTGATAAAATTATCGGAGAAATTTCAGATAACCCTCTTTGCAGCAAAAATGCTAGAATTTCGTATTAGGTGATTTGAGCATGTACGGACCTTAGAAACAATACTAAGGAGAATAGATCTGGTTTCCAATTGCTAAAACTGTGTCTATTTTGTGCTTTTGTCCTGACTGCTTAGATACCAATTGCTAAAACTATAATTGTTATAAGAAATTTTCTGTATTCTTTTTACCCGTCCAGGCTGGTTTTCAAGTAGCAGATCCAGTATTGCAGGTTTTCAATGGTCAAGAGGTTGAAGTTTGGCCCCGTATCACATGGAAGCCAAAATGGGGTCTGACTTTCTCTTCAATCAAGAGCAAAGTCAGTGGAAATTGCTCCATTTCTCATAAGTCTACACTCGCAATCAAGGGTCAAAAAATTTTCATTGAAAATCTTTCCGTAGATGGGGCTCTTATCATAGACGCCGTCGACGATGCAGAGGTATGCCAATACAATTTATCGGTATTCAACCATGATGAGTGTTTTGATGCATGCATACTAACTATTTGGTAGGAATAGTTACAACTTGATGTAAGAAAGCACAATAGTGTAGCCTTTTTTTTTCCTACACCTCCCCCTACTCCTCAGCATTGTTATCAATTTTTCTGCATAGGTTATCATCCAAACTAGGTATGGTTTTCGCCTATAGGTTCTAATAAATGGTTTGGACATAACATATGTTGAATTGTCAATAACAACTGTGGAACCTAACTTCTAATAAATACATCCACACTTGATAAACCAGTTATCCAAATTTATATAGAAAGTCTTATTTTATTTTTCTTTTACTCTATATACTAATTTCTCAATAACGACTGCACATGCTATAGATATTCCATTCTTATTTTTTTAATTACTTTTATTACTATAAATTATCCCCACCACTATCTCTTCAAAAACTAAATGAAGCTTGAAACTTATTCTATTCACTTGAATGCACATGCCTGTGTTTGATTGAATCTTTTAAATTAATGCGTTTTTTTTTTATGAATTATATAGGTAACGGTAGGTGGTTCAGTTCAGAACAAGGGTTGGACTATCGAACCAGTTGACTACAAAGATTCCTCAGAACCTGAGGTATTGAGAATCAGAGGTTTTAAATTTAACAAAGTTGAACAGGTGGAAGAGAAATATTCTAAGCCAGGCAAATTTCAGTTCAAGGCTTGAAGATGCATTTGTGCAAAGAATATTTAGCCCTTGTGCTTCATTATCTATTCTTTATTCTCTTGTAATGTGAGCTAGGGAATGCCCTTTTATTAGTAGTAATAATAATGTTCTAAGTAGTGACATTAAAGTTTTAAAGGGTTTTTTGCACAATGGCACCCTCCCACCTAGGTTTCTGTGTGGAGTAACTGTGTTATTATTTTGTTTACAAGATTAGCTCCACCTTGATTAGGGGGAATTTTGTGCATTCGTAGTCTGCAAGGTGTAAATGATATGATCCCCTTTTTATATTGGCACGCTTGAAATTTAATAGCATACACACCACTTAAACTTAAGGGTGTGATTGGTTGAAGAGAGAAGTTTCTTTTTTTATTGGTCTAGTGAGGAATGGGATTTTTTGCAGTTACGGGTTAACGACTGAGGTAAAAAATAACTGCATGTATTTATTTATTACAACAGCAAATTTGGGTCCGTTATCGGTCAACACATATTCAAAAAACACGAGAAGGGAAATATGGCGACCTAGGTTCCAACCTTTCACATAAAATGTTCTCTCATTCAAACAACTAGAATGTAACAACAACGACAAAAGAGAGAAGTTATTTGGTTAGTGCAAAAATAATTTTGAAAGATATGTACAAAGGAAAGTGATAGAAAAATTAACAAGCATGTTATTGTTTTCCAGTTTGCGTGAAATACTCACGAATATTCCCAAATTCTGACTCTCTGAGCACAAGGCCAGGAAGGTCCCATGCAAAATACGCAATAGTAAGAGCAGAAGACTTGTCCCATGATGAGCAACCTTGTAGGATGTTTGAAAAGAAAATGCTAAAGGGATAAAAACATATCAAGAAAGAAGCAATTAACCAAAGACTTCAAATCAAATTCTTCAATGCTTTTTTTTATAATTATTTATATAGTTTTTTTTATCAATATGTTTATTTTATTATCCTCCTGTGAACTTAATGATAGTCGTGTAGTTTGGTTCGGTATTCATCCAATCAATCAATGTTATATCATATTTTCATATTAATTTAGTTTAAAATAAACTCATTGATGTTATATTATATTTGTACCGATCCGAACTCCAAAGTACCTAAAAATTTACCATTGATGATTTTCCAACAATGACTGGTTCAAATGGTAAGAGAATAGAACTCATTTATACAAGTGGTCAGAGGTTTCTGACTCTTGTGTATTGAAAAAATTCGGTTGAAAATATATAACAAACATTGTGTTTTCAACACGTTTTTTAACAGATATTGGTTATCGTTAAATGTAGAGGAAATTTCATATTTTAACATAGTGACTTAATTTTTTGATAATTCGAATTTCGTTTCTGGTTTGATCACCAACTTAGTTGTGAAGACGAGTAATATTAGTTTCTATCTACAAGATACGACACCAAATCATTGTTAGAGTTTCAAATTATTATAAAGTACCGTTATTTAAGCCTGTGGATCTAAATTCTAATCTAAGCACAAGGAATATGCTAGTAGCTCTTTACACGTGCTCTCTACAACAAAGGTCTCCCTCCCAACCTACTAACAGAAAGGGAGAGACGTGAGACACGATGCACGCACCAAACACGCATTTGAATGCACTTTAGTAGTTTATTCCCATAAATGATGAAATCCTAAGTTTACAATGAATACGATATGAGAGAAAGGACGAGGCATTTGTGGATCTTGTTAGTTAGTTGTTTGATTCCAAATCAATTATTACCAAGCAAACAACAATCTTTTATTTTTCATTGACTCTACTAACTAAATTGTCAATTACTAACATGTTGATTGTCTGCTTTTCTTTTACACTTAAATTATTATTTTTAGTAAATATTTGTATATCTATATTATTGCATCTGATTATAAATTTTTATTATATACGACATTCAAGTAATTTTGTTAAATAAATAAAAATAAACTCTCTTTAGCCACAATTGAGTGTATTAGCAAGGGATTAAAAAATCAAGTTCCGTGTTGAAGAATTATAAGATGTAAAATTAATCTAAATAAAAAATACAAATTTCACTTTACAATTGATTGTGTATCTATCTATTAGTTTAAAACCTAAGAAAGGGATAATAAAGACAAATCTTTATTTATCCATCAAAAAATTTATTAGAGTTAGTAAAAGAAAATAGAATTTCTCCTATTGATTGAGTTAACATCAATCAAAATCATTCATTTATCTTTCATTATTTAGTTTTATATATAACATAATTAGTGCAAGATTGATGAATGATTTTCTTTTATTGATGAGTAATATAATTTTTTTTTTTTTAAGATGATAGATAATATAGTTGTCATCGATACTAAAATATAACTAGAAGACCGTAGAAATAGTTCTCCTTAAATTCTTAAATAAATTAGACTGCCATCAGTTTTTTCTTTTTTACACGACTTTCAGTTTCGATGTGCTAATATTCAATGTGCCAATTTTGAAACACATTTTAAGATTTTTATAATAAAGTGGAGCTTTCAAGCGCATGCTACGAAACTTCCTGCAAATTGCATTTGCATCACCCTTCGACCGTTCTCGTCCATATCATCAATCAATCAACAATTGTTTTGGCTCTACTTTCGTACAAATGGTAATTTCTCATTGCATATATGTCTCGGACATATTTTGTTATTTGAAGATCAAAATACTAATATTTTATATGTATTATAGGTGTTTATTTTCATCTATCTTCTATTTTTATCTTTTACACTTTACACATATTTTAAAAATACACACAGATAACAAACTACATGGTATTTTAGATCAGTTCAAACATCATTTTCAAATATCTTATACTACATCTTGTTAAATATTTATTTAATTTAATATAAAATTATTCATGTGCATCCGTTTAATATAAAAAAAAAATAGATATTAAAAAAGTCTAACAAAGTCTTTCCAAGTAATGTCTATATAAATAAACATGTTGTGATTTGATGACTTATTAAAATAATAAGCACCAAAGTATATAAGAGAAGAGAATAACATACACACTTTTCACCAACAAAGAGAAACAGTGCATCAAAAATTCATAACATACCCTTGTTTGCTTTTATTAATTATTACATGTTGCTTATGAATATGTCTATTCTATCTAGCACTGATTTGCATCGTATTTTTGAGAAGCTAGACACAAATGGTGACGGTTTTGTGAGCCTTGAGGAGCTAAACTCTGTGCTCCAAAGGATATGTAATAATAGTTCACAATTTAGCTTAGAAGAACTTGAGTCTCTTGTAGAAAAGAAGAGCTTAGACTTCAATGAATTCTTGTTCTTTTACAACTCTATATCAAAGGAGAACAATGAAGAACATAGAGAAGGTGGTGAAGATCATAATGATGAGTTGGAGAGGGATCTTGTGAAGACTTTCAAAGTGTTTGATTTGGATGGAGATGGATTCATTACAAGCCAAGAGCTTGAGTGTGTGTTGAAGAGACTTGGATTCTTGGATGAAACTAGTGGGAAGGATTGTAGAAGTATGATTCGGTTTTATGATACCAATTTGGATGGTAGGCTTGATTTTCAGGAATTCAAGAACATGATGTTGCTTACAAGTGTATGATTAAGGTATATTAATTTTGTGTATGTAAAGTAATTGAATTATCGATTATATGTCATCATTATATCAAGTGTACGTATAAATGTTGTACGTTATTGAAAATCAATATTAAGTGCATATGAAAGTCTAAGATTGTTCATCCAAAAAAAAAAAGTCTAAGGTTGCTATTGTTAAATTAGTCAATCGCCACTGCAAGAAATCGGGTGGCTGGTCTTTGCTTGGTTGATGAGTTAAGAGATATTGAATGAGTTTTAAATAGGAGGTCTCAAGTTCAATCTCAAAAACTAACATTATTGGATGTCTTCATAATGTCCATGAATGGTTGCTATGAGAGTCGTCAAATATAGTTTAGTCTATCTTATTATTACATAATCCATTTGAACTGTTATATCTTGATCCAATTTTAGTTTTAGATGTGATTCATTTTTCATTTTAACTATACATATATTTTCACAAATAAATAATTGTCCAAGACTGATTATTATAAGCATTTTTTGACAATAATAATGATGATGGAGAAAATACTAATTCAAATAGAGTGGATTCAAAACGATATTACTCTCTAGACCAATAAATGTATGAAACTGAAGGTATATGATATTTATGGGAGGTAAAAACTCAACCCAAGACCACTCTTATCACTCTACCTCTTAACTCTCGTCCGAAATTTATTGTTCTATACTATTATAACTACCTACCTATATTACAAGAAAAATATTAAAGACGTATTATAAATGGCATATCATGGAGAAGTATACACCACGACCATATTATGGAGGCAAGTACTAAAATTGCATCTAACTAGAGCTATTAATATTGAAAGGGCAATTACTTATATGTTTTGGTGTTTAGGAGTTGTTTCATCTCCTTTCCAGCTTTAACTTGTTCTTGATGATTTATTCCCTCGTTTAATTCGTTAGTATTTTTTTTTAATTTCCTCCTGTTTAAAAAAAACATATTTATTGAAGGCCAATCACTTATATATTCACATATGTACATGTCATGGCTGACAAAAGTCTGATTTTTTTTTTCTTCCAAGTCCTTGGGCGGTGGATTATATATACGTGGCAAACATGTTATTGTTGTGAAAAGCAGACTTGACTATTTTTTGCCAGTCTATAATTGTACTATAAAAATTGAGAATTTATGAGGAAATTTCATTTTTCATTTGATAACATTATTTACTTCGACAAACTCAACGTCATCCAGCTCACATAACATGTATATATTCCATGTTATGTGTGATCTAGAATCAGTTTGAATAGTTGTATATTTTTCTTGAGCTACTTGTCAAATTTTAAATTTCTTGAGCTACGTGTTTAAGTTAGCATCATTTAATTTATGTGGTCTAAATAATGCTAGCATCAAATTAAGTTGGATGATTAAATGTCATAAGCATATAAATATAAGAGTTGAATTTTTTATAAGTAGTTTGTACATATGAAATACTAATTACAACAGCCAATTGGTCAAAAAAAAAATAGTAATTACAATAGCCCATAGTTTTTCCTAAGTAATACTATTTTATTACTGAAAAAAAAATTAATTCATATGGATATCAATGGCAATATAACTTTGCACCAACTTCAAAATTTCAAGATTAGCCACATATGCAACCGTCCACGCTAACTTCTTTTGACAAAGAGTCTAGTTATAGGTCAGCCAAATTAAAATTAAGTTGCTTTATATATTGGAGCCACCAGAGAGTCTGGTTTTGACAACAACCCCCATACTTGCTTGCCTAGCAATTTCAAATTAAATGTATGAAGATTTTTAAGCCTCATTGTGCCATCCTTCTTTTGTATAGGGAGTTTGTCCCATGATAACCACCTAATTCATTTATTGTAACCTTCTATGTTACTTCACCAAAAAGAATTCATGATTTCATCAATCGCATCCCCTATTAGGAAGGGATCAAAAAGTTTTTCATGAAATAATTTGGAATAGCTCGACGAATTAATTTTCTTCTCTTTGATAAATTTTAATAAGCCTTTCTTGTTTCTCCCTATCATTGATGGCAACCCCAAGTATTTTCCCATGCTTATATCAATGTTATAACCCTCTCTGGAGAAATACCAAATTAACTCCTCATTGTAATATATTGTAACTCATGGTTCTAAAGCATTCAGAGTGAGATCATACACATCTTCCAACTTTGGAACAATTCATGGAAATAATCATGTGCCACTTTCCAAACTTGTATAGGATCCTCCAATTCAGTGTCATTTTCATCATGAATTTTCTCGATTTTACTTCTCATCTTCCTGCAAGTAGCTGATGCATGAAAAACTTGAATTGACATCTCCATCTTTGAGTCAAAAACTGCTTGTCATTTGCCTCCAAAAAATCTCTTCTTATGACACCAACTTGCTCATACGTGTTTAAACAGATGATTTTATAAAAATTAGTGTGAACCAAACATGCACTTGATAAGATTTGTTTGTACACCAAAGTTGTACGGCAAAGTCTTCCATTACATTTTTTTTAATTGAATTAAACAAATCCCGGTCTACTACGAAAGCCAAAACCGTGCAACTCGTTCTTGGTTAAATTGAATATTTATGATTACGACTTTTTTTTGAGGTGGTTGTATTTATGATTATGACTTGTGTATTTAAAAAATACAGATATATAGTTTTTTTTCAAAGAGATAGATGTTTTAGTTATCAATTTATCATTAAAAAAAATAGATATTTGTGTGTACGAGTACTTTGAAAAAACATCTATCTCTTTGATAACATCCATCTGTGCGTATTTTTTTACAAGACAGTGCGCAGGAGTACTTCTCATTTTTCTTCATTGAACTATGTTATTTAATCAACCATTTGTATGACAACTTATAAGATATCATAAGAGTTGTCGTAAAATGATTGCACAAATATCATTTATCTTCTTCTATGTAGGCTCATTCGGAACTTCCATGTCAAGTTCACCTACTTTGAAAAGTCCTTTAACAAGACCCTTAACTTAATTATAGCGACTTTTCTACTCCCTCCGTTTTTAAATATAATCAAAATTAACTTTTTAAGTTCATTCATTTAATGATGAATGTGTTTCATAATATGGATTACATTCATCATTAAATGAATGAACCTAAAAAATCAATTTTGCTTATATTTAAAAACGGAGGAAGTATAATATTATTTCTTTCTAGTTATGGAATGAACTTGTGACATGAATGCACCTATTGTCTGATCTCATCTACAAATTAGTTTTACCCAGAAAATAAAACTGGTGTATACTTTTTAGGCCGATGTTCATACTTTTTTTTTATCAGCACCAGAACCAAAGTGCTGTTATATTAGAACACAGAAATCAAAAGGTGATCCACAAGGTAAACAATGCCTTAGAGAGGCAACTGCTTTAGATGCATCTTAAACTGTAGTAGTAACAGCAGTATATGGAATGTACAATTTAATACTACCACAGAGTAATCACCCGCTAAGAATATAATCCAAACTTAAGTTTCTACCAAGCTTAAAGCTGACTACAATAACTTCCTACGCCGCATTCCTATAGCCCGAGCGTGGCTGCAGTATTAACCTGTTTGGCAAGATAAGCTTCATATATTTCCACAACTAAACGAGGATTAGTTTCCACCAACTCCGTATAATCTTCATTTTTAGTGAGGTTGTCCATATTCTCCATAATCACTGCCAAAGCTGCATCTTGCAATTGGTTGGCATTGTGTTGATGTGCAAAGGCAAAGTTCACAACAGCCTTCTCCCAATTCAGTTTGGAGATCAAATACTTCTCACAATATGCCTTAAGATGCTTCACCTGATACTTCTCTCCTAAAACTAATAGGTTACAGGCCATTTGGTTATCAAGGCATGCTTCAGCAGTGTACAAGTAGTTAACAAAAGCACGAAGAGCATCATACGATACATCAGCAATCTTGATGGTGCCACTCCGGCTTTCCTCCATATCATTCTCAAGCATGGCTCTAAAAACTGGAGAGCGACTAACCTATTCAATCATTGCATCATGCGATATTATTAGTTTCATTGTGAAAAGCTAACAGCTTTGAAAAGGAAGCTATCAAGATAAAACATAGCAACAGTAACATATAGTAAATCACATCTAAAAGTCCAAATGAGTTGTTGCATTAATGTTAAGCCTTCTTAGGTAGTTGGGGTTAACCTGCTCTTTCAACTGATCAAGTTATTACTATTAAACTCTTAAAAACCCATCTAAAGTGACTTGCTAAAACAATACACTTCAAATCTATGAAGCACAGACACTCCTTGGATTAGGCATGTCCCGGTGTCTGACACGTGCCGTGTCCGACACAGACACTTATAACTACACTGAAAGATGAAATTTTCTCAAATTATTCAAATTATTAGCGGTGTCGGTGTGTGTTGTCGTATCAGGTGTCCGTATTTCATAGCTTCAAATTAAATCATCAGTGGATTAAGTCTTAAACCCGTATCCACGTTATACTACATTACACCCCCAATTTTGATTGTGGACAAGATAAGCAATACATTATAGAAGGGTAATCAACATATTTTTTCTGTATATTCAACTTCCTAGCATGGATTCTTCCGAACAATTCGTCCCTAATTCTTGTCCGAAATTCGTTAACCACTTCAACCTAACCACATGGTTACTATTATTTAACATTTTTATAATTTACAGCATCACTATAAAAAATTAAAGAATAATAAATAAATAAATAAAAAGTGAAGAGAGAGAGAGAGAGAGAGGGTACTGACGAGAACGGCCTTGTGAGCGGGAATGGAAGGAGAGAAAGTATCACCGGACGGAAGAAGAACAAGATCGGTGGTGGAAGGAGCATCAAGAGGAGAAGCGAGAGTGAGGAAGGAGACTTTGGATTTGAGGTCTTGGATCTGACGTTTGAACTCCTCTTCGGTTTCGTTGGCTTCGTCGTAGCATTCTTTACAGGTACCGGCGTCGTCGGGGTCGTAATCATCCTCGCAAGAGAGACATCTCATGGTGACGTTATCGTCGTCGTCGTCGTAATCGCTCTCGGAGTACACTGTGCAACGGTGCCGTGGCATTCTATCTGATTGTTTGATCGATCGATCGATACGATTGATGATGGAAAAGGGTTTTTCTCTTTCGACGGTCTCTCCTTTTATCTATTTTTCTTTTCATTTCAGAAATAATATTGGGTTAAATACTATTTTTTTCATTTCAAAGTTGTTTGCGATGAAATTTTTGAAAGATAAAGGAGAATTTAATACTACTACACTTTTGGCTCGGGCGGAGTCTTCTTGACTAAAATAAAGATCAATAAATAATCTTTACCTCATAAAATTATGGGTCGATCAATAAACGCAAATTATATTATTAGAGATACAATGATAATAAAAAAATTATAAAGAAAAAATATAAAAAAATACAAAATGTTTCACAGGTAAATTTTATTTATTACTTTTATAGTTAAACATAAAAAATTAATGTAGTTCATGGTTCGTAACAAATTATTTAGGGTAATCGAGTTTGCATGAAAATTAGGGTATTCTGTTTGTAAACGTATTAAATAAGTGTACAACAACTTGTCAAAAAAAATCTACATAAACAATAGGTTAAGTTGATGCAGGCTTAATAAAATTAATAAAAAATAAGGATACGAATTAAGATATCTATTAAATTTTTGCTTTGAAAAAAAATATTTACGGCTAAAATTTTAGAATAGAGTTGTTGCAAACCTAATAAAGAGTTAGTGGAGGAAAAGATTAGGTTAAGACTTAACAAAATTAATAAATAATAATAATAATAATAATAATAATAATAATAATAATAATAATAATAATTAGAGCCAAAATTTTAGGATTTAGTT
>Ga0209282_1001881_pt1 | contig 11833 bp, 8 predicted proteins | sample Mtrugardesep15_FD_187529 | JGI IMG/M metagenome (GOLD analysis project Ga0209282, IMG submission 187529) | Root nodule microbial communities of legume samples collected from California, USA - M. trunc garden sep15 (SPAdes) (version 2) | ecosystem: Host-associated > Plants > Roots > Nodule...
TACATACTTATAATATTTGATCTATATAAAAAAAATTAATAAAATATCGTTTGTAGTTTACACTTTATACACAAATTATTTATAAAATATCATTAAGGGGGTGTTTGTTTCATGGATTGTAAATTTATTTCAAGTTATCATAAATTATGTCTAGGTATATTTTATTCCTAAGAATAAAATTTACACATGACCGTTCCATTTGTTATTCCCTTGTTAAAGTAGGGGAATCTTTTATTCTATGGAAATAAGAGGTAACCACCCATAACTTCCCACTATCACGCTAATTTAACTATTTTATTTTCTTTTTTAAATTATAAATTAAATATATTTAAAAACATTCCTGAGAAACTAAATTAATTGACAAACATTTTAATAGGATTAAGATTCCTTAAAACAAACACACCCAATAATCTACAATGTTGCAATAATAAAAAGAATGGAACGTGACTGTCGGTCTTTACGCCAGTAATAATAATGGTTTCAATGAGGAAAGTTATAAAAGATAAGATATGTCATAGGCACTTGTAGATAAAGTCATTTGAAATAAGGAACATGGTTGAATTTTACAATCCATAAAAGTCGCAGTTCTCAGCTGGCTGCCTAGTCTGAGTTTATCTTTTACTTTATATTTTTTCAAAAAAGAAAACGAAATCTTTTACTTTATATTTTGCAAAAATAAAAATTGTGACACCAGTTAAATATCTATGAAAAGATAGATGTACACGATAACCGTAATAAGCCAAAGAGATGAAAATGGCGATATAAAAAATAGGAATGTGGACTGTTATAAATAAGAGAAGGCCAAAGAAAGGCAAAAAATGTGTGATGTAACTTCTTCTTCTCTCTAATTCTCTAGTCCTTCACTTTTATTCTTCTTATTCTTATTACATTCCTTTTGTTACCTACCTATTGCTCTCTATCAATAGAGATTCCACTCACTAAGTTATAATGCTTAATTGAGTTCATTAATGAAATCTCATATACATTTTTATTCCAATAGAATCATTACGATAACTCATATAATATAATATAGTATCGTGAATTTTTGCATTTCATCTTTAAATTTTAACCTGTTCTACACATGTGAAATTCAATTCTAGTATGTTAGTGTTATAGGGGTTGGGTAACTTAATTAATTTAATCTAAATAATAAAAAGTCGAAGGTTTCGAGTTCAAACTCGAATGAATAAGAAAAGTTAATTTAATAATTAATTACTAACTTTTATCATTAAAAAAAAGATTGTATTATGTTATGCTTAAAATATTCATTATTTTATCGATCTCTTTAACATATTTGACCGATATGTAAGTAATAGAATTAAGGGTCGATATTTCCACAAGTTCAAAATTTATTATGCATATGTATACAATTCAATAAAATAATATATACACCACTAGTTTCCCTTAAAAAAAATAAACCACTAATTTGTTTATCAACGAAATTTATAAAGATATTATAAATCATTATTTACACTTGATGTTAACTCCTTAATTTGTCTATCAACCTTAATGTTCACTCCTTTAGATTATTATTTTTTTAGTGAGAATTAGTCGCTTTAGATGTGTTTGCATTTTATGGCATTTGCACCTAGATTAACTTGCATTAAATTGTAAAATTGCAGCTGCATTACAATCTTTTGGCTACATAATTAATAAAATAAAATAAAATGATATTTACACACTTCATATCCCCTAACACCCCTTAATCTTTCTATTACATTATTTTCAACTTATCACATCAATTTGTGTACGTGTTTCTCTTTCCAGGCGTAGGATGTCCATCAAGCATTTTCCTTAAAACAAACTAGCACATACGATCAAATATATAATGTGTAGTGCAATTAATTAATGACAAAGTGGTGATCACGGAAAGAGATGATTTTTGCTCATGACATAAACAATTAGTTATCTTGTATTTATTTATTCCCTCAAAATAGAATTATATAAAGGGCAACCCGGTGCATTAAAGTTAGACTGTTTTCAGAACTTGAACTCGTGACCTTTCAACATAACAACAACTTTATCAGTTGCGTCAAGGTTGCCCCTCCCTCAAAATAGAATTATATATATAAACCGAAAAAACAAAGCAAAAAGGTTGATTCAATAGAATCAAAATACTATATCATTAACCTGAATCTACCATATTTTTTTCTTCTTTTTTCAGTGATATAATGTACAAATGGAAACAAATTAAAGTTTATATAATGTATTGATTTCAATTTGCTACATTAATTCAACAAAAGCAAACAATTCTAACATGTAAAATGGAGAGTCACAATTTGAGTATTCCATTTCTAACTCCCTAAAAGTAAATAAACTCCTACGTCTATAGACAAGAAAGAACATATAAAATTAATTAAGTTTCTTTGGCGTACATGCAGCATCAATTCAGTGACCACGTCCTTTGTGGCTTGGCCCAGAATAAGCCTTGTTGATTATTAAACTTATGACGGAAGGAGCAGATTGATCTTTGAGAGGTCTCATCCCCTCAACTTGTATGGAGTGTGAGAGCAAGAGAAAGAAAAATATCATCAAAAAAAGGACATTGATAATATTAAGAGAAATACCATGTTGCTTCATTTTGTGTATATATCTAGCTTCCAAGATGTACCAAACCGTACACAGTATATATTAGAATGGAATGGTGTCGTTTGGAGCATGGCCATGAATGTTATATATATAGCAATGCAATGTGTATGGAGAATGACTGGATTGAAGATTAATTGGAAAAAGGCTTGTTTTGTTCTTTTATTGACTTAACTTGTAGCTGGTGGCGGGGTTGGAAAGTTATTATTCTTTCACTAGTTTGAATTTTTAAGTTTGAACACCCCAAAAAGCAACTAAATTTTGAGTTTTGAAATCCAACACGGCAAAATGTTTGAAAGAAAATGAAGAAAATGTATTTCTTATACGAAAGAGTACGGGGTGGTGAGGGATTAATTTATGACTTGTACACAAATAAAAATATTAGGAATAAGTCAATTACTCGGACAGAATATTACTGTGTGCATTGTAGTTGGTGGATGTTATCTTTCAATTTGACTTATTTTGTTAATACTAACTATTAAAACCTAAGTCACCTAAATTCTCTCTGTGACAGTGACATACATGTTGTTATTTTGTTAAAGAAAATAAAATAATAAAAGATATGTTGAGTCATGATGACGGTAATATTAGTATTAATTTTGGGAAGAATGGGTCGTAGGCAGAGGAGAGGACACAACCTAATACTACTACTAAATGCTGAAATTCTCTTTTCTTTTCCCATTAGACTAGAGACTCTCAAACTCTGTTCTGGTCAATGTGTCGCTCACAAAGCATTGAGCGGTTCCACACACACACAGCACCAACCCGCACGAGGTTTCCTGCACCAAATCTAACCGACCAATTTAATGGTATAATGTGTCTGTCTTTTTTGACGCAGTATAATGAATATGTTCTTTTAGGTCATATTGTTAACATGCAATTAGGCTTAGAAGTAAGTCATATTAACTTGAAAGGTATCATGATTGGATTTCTTAACAACTTAATAAACTACACTTTTATTACACTAGGTAACTGCATAAGTCTTTTTTTTAAAAGATGTTATCAGGATATTCATATTTTTGTATGAGTTGCTTATGCTATACTAAGTGTTTAGTTTATATTTTGAAATGAAAAGATCGTAATCACTAGTATTATATTTTAGTGTGGTATAGTTTTACACTAGCAAAAATGAATGAATATGCAGATAATAACCGATGCAAAAGTGACGTCAGTATATTTAAGGTTGAAAATCGTGCTGGACATAATTATTTTTTTTTAAAGTATGAGTTGTTGTAATTGCTGAAACAGTATGAATTATGAAATTAGTTTTTTCAAAACACAATTTGCTTCAATTTTGACAGGTTGTTAAATCTATATTTTTTCGCCCGGACCTGAAATTAATCCTAATGATAAATATGTAAATATCTAGCATTATTATGTATGTACACCAAAACAACAAGGAAACAAGCGAAACAAGATGCTTCCTGGTTCCATTACCATAAACAATTTTGACTACGTTACGGAAATCTACCGTAATCCTTAATCCAAAGTTAACCAACTCTCAATGGTCTCAAACAATTCCTTAATCAGCTAAAGACCAAGCCAAATTGTCATCCACAACCGATAAATTGGCTATAAGACCAAGCTAAATTTAATAAGCTGCTATTCGGAGAATAAAACTATTCTGTAAAATCTCTTCACTATACTCTGCTTCCAACCTGATGCAACGAAATTAGCAGTAGTGGAAAAAAGTAACTCCTGCAAGGAGTCTAAGATGATCCGGTGTTGATGCCCAGTGGTTGCCAGCAAGTGAGCTCTATTTGACTCAATTGATAAATAGATCAGTTCCAATCTTCATTCTTCACCCATTCACTGTGACAAACCATGTCCATATCCAAAAATAACCCAGGCCTGTTATATATTAATGGTGATACGTACAGCAAATTAATTTCTTGGTATTGGATCATGCAGCAAGGGCATAACAGGCACCAACACAAACAGTTTCATAAAATTGACTGCCTCGAACCTTGTAGCATCTGGAAATATTTACCAAAGCATTTCCATCTCCATCCCTGGTAGCTGGAAAAACCCAAATCTGTGCTGATTTTTCGGTCAAAATCAAGGAGGGTTTAGATTCAGGTCTTGTTGGCCATTGCCAAGCCTAATACCTACCAAACCAAATCTGCCACTCGTATAGTGCTGAGAAATTACCTATTTTGTTTGCAAGCAGGACTGAATTATACAAGCAGCTTATTATGCTTCTCCAAGACTAAATCGACCCTCTTCCCAGCTGTAGAAGAGCAGCCCAGTGCACTAAAGCTCTTGCATACGCAGGGTCCGTGAAGGGGTCCCACCATTTTGGTGTATTGTACGCAGCCTTGCCTTGTTTTTACACAAGAGGTTGTTGCCTGTTGCCAAGACTTGAACTTGTGACCTTTTTAGTCACATGACAACAACTTTACCGCTGCGCCAAGGCTCCCCCTTGCCCTCTTCCCAGCTGTAACTGCAATAATGATGCCTGATTCAATAGCTAAGCAAGTGTTGTCGCATCAATCTCAATCCTGTTATATAAGAAAATGGGGGCAATACAGAGAGGTTCAGATTCTATCATTTATCCGTAAATAGTATAATTTGGCAGAGGCCATCACATTAAAAAGAATTGGTATGAGAAACTTAAAATGATACAGGTTATAAATTGCTCAAGGTTACAGATGACAAATGGTATTCATAATTACAGAATAAGTATAGTCTAATACCATAATATCAATTGCAGTAGTTCAAGGAAAGTATAAAACATCAAACCAGAAGCAATATAAACTCTTGAACATATATTCATTTACTAGGGTTGTCAATTACTCTATTACTGGGTATATATATATACACACACGCGCGCGCGCACGCGCACACACACTTGCACATCAATTTTAAGATACTTCCAAAGTATGGAAACATGAAAAACTTATTGAACATGCTGACATGTTGCTATTCTTTTCATATTACTTAGTACACACTTTAGATCTTCTGTCCTGAGCATGAGGTGTTGATAGTCCTACATTGATAAGAGATATGGCATAGGTACGGCTTATAAAACTTTAAGGCAGTAAAGCTTGTAAAGTGAGGATTGTCCAAACATATAGGACATGTTTGTTACATTTGTTTTTAAAGCTATTTAAAAAACAAATCACTTTTATAAGTTTCATCGGTTTGTTACTTAAAAAATGAGAATCTGAAGATAAAACAAAAAAATGGAAAGCCTGTTTTGAGTAGTTTATCTTGAAAATCATTTTTGATAGATTAATTAAAAAAAACAAAAAAAAAATCATTGTAGAGAACAAACGCAAACAAATAACTTTTATTTTTCTTAAGAATCTCTAAAAATCAATCTCTATATTGTTGAATGCCAAAATCACTTTTTTTATAACTGGTAACAAATTGTCCCATAAGTTTTGTTGGGTCGAGATTGACCTTGAACCTAAATCTTAAGAGAACTACTGAGGAGTTGGAGGAAGAACCAAACTGTAAGCTACATGTCCTTTCTAGCAGTAATTGCAGTCCTAGGTGACGTCCTCGCCTAAGAATTGAATTATCATCAAATAATAAACCGGCACCAAAGAAAATAAGAATTGATTTTAATCATAGTTTGGAGCACAAGTTCAAAACTTATATAGGGTGTTATGGCTTCCTGCAAAAATGTCGTGCCAGGGTACACAATGACAGGCAAAACTTTGTTTTCACCTCATGCCTGCAGCTATTACGAGCCTTGACACCAATTTGAAGACATCCAAAAAACTAAATTGCTACTGGTGCACAAACTAATACCACTAGGCTGGCAAGCCAAATAAGCACAACATACTTAAATTTTCCAAAGCAAACTAACCTGTTGTATCTTATCTTCATCTTCTCTCTCAGATTTTGAATTCATCTGGTGGTTGTGCGATGTACTTACACCTATAAATAGAAACAGAGTCATGTAAAATCAATGATGCAAAGCTAACAGGCAGTGATATAGTAATTGAGAAATAATTGATGAACTATGAATTATAGATAGAGACCTAAGTTATGATCAACAACCAAGATAGGAAACTTTAGACGACAATGAAAAAGATTAAAAGAATAAAAAAGGTGATGTACAATTCACATCGCACAGTCACGAAGACACGCAAGAAACTAAGGAAGTTAATGAAAAAGTTCACATGAGAAATTTAACATCATAGAGAGGGTCTTGTAGATGAATGACAAATGAAGATTCATACATTTGAGCATAAAGTATAATGCAACATAAAATTGCGAATTTATTAAAAACATGAATAATTTTGTTGTCTTACTATAACTTAAATACAACATCCATTAAACAAGCACAAACACAGCAGAAAATTATTAGCATTCACATTAAAGTAAAACATACTCTGCAGAACATCATGGTTGATAGAACTGTTGGTTTGTGACATTACCAAATAGACTCACATAGAAATCATAGAATTTTTCTTAATTTCCCATAGTAAAAGAATTTTACTATCTGAGTGTTACTATGGGGTTATAAACAAACTTCCTCCATAATTGTCATCAACAGCTTCCTACAAAATTTAAATCAGGGTTAATTCAATATGTATTGATGGAGAGAGAAGAGAAAGCATGTACTAATAAAAGTGTTTCAAGTTTCCACTACATCACAATACAAAGCAATTTTTTCGAACACAACCTCTACAATTTTTCAATCAACAGTTGTAACTATGCACATTTCCCTGTTAAGTGCTCCCCTTGTTTTAGAGGGGCTAAATTAGACATCAACGTATTAAGGTCATCAGAAAATTCATTAAGGAACATACAAAATATTTGTTGACAAATATCCTTGGAGGTAAAAAAATATTTTTTTTCTTGACTGTTTTCTTATTTTGTTAAGGAGCCCTTATCCGCCTCTATTTTGTAAATTTGTGTTCACACTGATCAATTGCTCTTTGATTAAAATAGAAACATTTATTTTAGTTCCAAAAGAGTAAGTCCTGCATTTAGAAAGACTTCAACCAAGACTACCAAATACAATTTCCATTAAAATGTACATTTTCCTAGATACAAACCAGGCCATCACTAGATTTCCGTCCTATTAAAATATTTCAAGAGCCACACCATACACCCCTGCTCCCTGCAAATTTCCCCCCTATTTTCATGATGTCTTGTTTGGTTGATATATACCTGAAGGTATGGAAATACACCATTATACACTTGTAGGAAAAGTTGTGATTTAGCTGCAAACCTGAAAACAAATGAGTCACTCCAAAGTTTGTCACAAGATAATAATCCAAAAAATAATTAATTTAACTTCACAACAACCATTTTGAAATATTCTTTAATATGTGACTGTGTCATCAACCGAATTTGAAATACTCTCTCTGGTCCATATATATGAAAAAGTTTGGTGTTTTCTTTGGTCCTAATTATAAGTGTCACAAATTTTGAAATGTATTAATTGCTAAAACTACCTGGATGCCATTTCAATATTTACTATAAACGCATCTACTCCCCATAAAAGTGGGTGTTTTAATGCAAGGGTTATATTATTTGAAATAAACGTTCAACATTGGAATGTTAAATGAACTTCCTTGGTCATGATGATTCTTTTCTTCTTATATATGGAACCAGAGTTAGTATAACAAAATTCTCAGGAAGTTACGAAAACAGAAAGCTATCTTCACTGTATATAAGCCTAAAGATGGACCTACAGACACAGAAGTCAATGTATTATTAATAAAAGTTTATTAATCTAAAAGTTTATACACACACACACACATACATTCATACACATAAAATTTGAGGTGGGAGATACTAAGGAAAAAAGCACATAATAACATATGAAAACAATGAGCCCTTCAGCAGAGTACAATCCTAACTTGTAATATTAAGATACCTTTTCAGAAGCCGAAAACAAATATAAATCTCTTCAATATCTTTTCCAATCTTCATTTTGATATACTGCTTCAGTAGCTCACACATGATGTTAACAGAGTCATCAGAAATCTGATGGACTAGATTTAGCAGGTGGAATTCCGATATTATTTGGTGCAAAACTGATGACAGTGTGCTAGTCAACCCTGACTTATAATAAACTTCGGCAAGTTTATTTAAAATTAAGCAACTGCTGATTTTAAACTCCTCCACCCATTTCGGAGGATTCCCAGCCCAAAGATCTTCATTCAGAACATTTGATCCAAGATTCTCGGAATTCTTGACACCTAATGACACCTGATGGTTTTCACTAGGAGGAACCAGAGCAACATTGGAGCTAATATCCTGTCTCCTGTGTGCAGGAAGCTGCAGAACAATGATTGCTTTCAAATCCTCCGGCAATTCTCGTAACACAGAACCGTCCACTTGACTTAAAGAAGAAGGCAATAAGTCATCTTTTTCAAAACTTGATTTGGGATTAACGTTACAAGACGGCCCAGACCCTAAATCAGGTACAACTTCACCTCCTTCTGCCTCATGTTGCATTGCCTGGCAGTAAACCATGAATCATGATATATGTTGCTAAACAAAATATTCTCGGGGAAGTAGCACAATAAATAATTACAAATTAAAGCAAACAGGACTAAAATTTATTCCATTTTAATGAATTAAGTCTGCGACTGTGTTACAAGGTAGATAAATTGATTTGGGGGAAGGGAAGTTTTAACATAAGCAACGGGGATTTGCAACTCTTCCAGACGTAGAGCACGCAAGGCCTTGAACCCAAATACATTTATAAGGAGATCATGTGTTCAACTCTCCCCACTATCTACTAGGTTTTGTGTTAATTTTTTTTTTCCAAGAGTCACCAAAAAGATGAAATCAAATCAACTTTATAATTTGATATCTTGATCATCTCCACATGAAAATTCGAAATTATGTATATTTAAGTAAAGATGGAGTAAAACGAGAGAACTATTATGTTGACTAATATTCTCCATCATCCAATGATATGATCCAAGATTTAAGCATTAAAACTTATGCATACCACCAGCACTAAACTCCCTAATCCAAATCAATGAAGGGAAAAAGTCCAGTGTAGTACCCGTAGTTTATTTTAAAAAATAAAATAAAATAAATTACCTCAATCTCATATAATGGCTTTTTTTGAGGAATCAGCTCCACATCCAAAAGCTCCTTTTCCTTGTTTGTTGCTGCAGAATAAAAAATTTGAAAGCATGTATGAAGATTTGAGTTGTGCATTAGTCCAAACTAGCTAGGATAATGAAATAGAGAAATGCTTACCTTCTTTTTCCAAAAGTGAGCTTTGTAAAGAGCTAGAACTCTCACATATGCCTTTTCCTTTAGTAATATAATCAACTAACTTCCCTCCATAAATTTCATTTAGTTCTGAAAATACTTCTGGGGGAAGATTCCTTATAACTTCCACATCAAGGTGACACAAAGGAGGTGGTGTTGAAATTCGGTCAGCACTAGCTTGGTTATCTTGTATGTTGTTGTCCTTTTGAACTGAAGACCCTCGCAAATCTCTACATCCATGAATGGAAGTGCCGTCCATATTCTGCTTGTCATGACCTGAAGAAAGAGAAACCATCGGAAGGCATTTTTATTAATTTAATCATTAACAAAATCCGAAAATGAGAAAACAATTATTCATATATGATCTACACCATTATCTTCTAAATAATAGCATAGCATGCAAGCCCTGTTCAGCAATAATTACCATTACCCATAAGATGTTTCTGTTTATCCATACTTGCAGATCTTGAAGTGACCCATGATTTCAAATTATATTTTTCTGCACCTTCATGAAATAAATATTATTAGACAATCACAAATAAAGTAAGTGTTGAAAAACAATAAAACCATAGATCAAAACCAAGGAAAGCAACAAATCTGTTTGGACAGAGAGAAGGAAAGATGAGGAACATCAAAATAGCAAATCTCAGCTTAAAAACATATGTTCTCCTTCAGTTCGGTAAGTCGCCTATAAATTTAGTAGCATGCACAACAGAACATTATCTTATTACAGCACAGCTGGGTTAAACTTCATTGAAAATAATACAGGTACCTTGCTTAGATGCCTTGCTACTTTCAAGTCTGGAAACTTGCAGGCCAATACCTCGAATCTCCTTGACATCTACGTGAAATAGCCAAAAGGAGAAAGATGATGGTTAGGTTTCCAATTAACTGGCGATATATGGATTCCCTGCAAAAAGTACTGGGCTAAAACACTATATATCAATGTTTTAGAAATCAAACCAATCACTGAATCCTCTGTGTAAATGTCTTTGTAACTTGATATTGGACCTTTATTTGGCAAAAGATCATTTTAGTTAACATAAATTGACCAGTTTTTCCTGTTTTGGACTAGTTCACCGATTTTCCTATTGAACCATCCTGTCTGGTTTATTAAACTATGTTATGCAACACGATTACAAAGAAAATACCATAAAATTGTTATGAAGTTCAAAGGCATAAGCTTCAGCATCATAATACTTTGAAACGTTAGTCTATTATCATCAACAACAAGTGCTGAGCTTAAGTGCTTGATATGCAAGCATTTAATTAGAATAGAATAAGATGAACAATATTCAATCCTGAAAGGATGAAACAACTTGCATCAAGTGTTTAATGAAAAACTTTAAGAATAAACCCAAGGCCAAACCAAACCATGTTAATCATACATGCAAAAATAAAATGTACAACTTTCTTAACCATCGTCCTTATATAGTATGGTCATATTAAATATGCCACTTTTCCTTATATAGTATGGTCAACAACAACAACAACAACAACCAAGCCTTATCCCACTAAGTGGGATCGGCTACATGGATCAAATTACGCCATAGTGTTCTATCATAAACCAAATTTGAGTCCAACTCATTACCAAAATTTACCAAAAGCCTTTTTAAGTGTTAACCCCATCAAATGAAATGGTAGTTAGTTCCTTTAATTTTTTTGCTAAAGAAAGAAAATGCAGCAAAGGATTCAAGAGTCTAAGGATATACCAAGACTGGTCAGTTATAGTCATTAAAATGGTGGAAATTAAATGTTAAGATACCTATGTAAAAATTTCCAAAAAGCTGCTTTGCTATCCTATGGAGTACCTCCAAATTATCAGTGGCAACGGGAATCTACATCGAGTATATCAAACAAAAAATTAGTACTTGAAACAATTAGACAAACTTCGGGAAGACAGTATATCAGTTTAATGCATACATGAAAAATGCTGGATGTTTCAATATTTACCGTTACTGAGTGACTCAAATTTTCACAATCTCCACAGCCCATAAATTTTGCAGGTTCATCAGCATCTTTTCTTCTTTTTTTGATCTAAAACATA
>Ga0209282_1001882_pt1 | contig 11833 bp, 7 predicted proteins | sample Mtrugardesep15_FD_187529 | JGI IMG/M metagenome (GOLD analysis project Ga0209282, IMG submission 187529) | Root nodule microbial communities of legume samples collected from California, USA - M. trunc garden sep15 (SPAdes) (version 2) | ecosystem: Host-associated > Plants > Roots > Nodule...
GAAGCCCTGCGCATCCTCGACAAAGGCAAACTGCCGGTGATTGATTTCCACCAGCCAGAAGCCGCCGGCAAACACCAGATGGTTGATCAGCATGAAGACGAGGAAGTAACCACGCATCCCGTCGATCAGGTCGAAGCGTTTCATATCGATAGCTCTCCGTTCTCGCGGACCGCGCATTGCCCGGCCACCCAGCCCGGCCTGCGAGGCGCCGGGAATTGGATTGTCAACGCTGTTTTGCGGCTGAGGTTCCCTTTCCAGAGCGGTTTGGAACCGGAGCAAAAAGTCACATTGACGTGTACGATCCGTGGTTAGGACGCCTGGACTGAATGACAGATGAATGAAAAAAGGCGATTCCGTGGAGCGAAGCAGCCATGCGCGGTTGATATGCCTCGGCTTTGAGAGTGTAAAGCCTTGCATAGCAATGCGAAGCAAAAAATTGCAGCAGGCAGATGCCGAGATGTCGTCGGTAAAATTTTGCCGTCGTTTTTCGCCGATCCGAGACGGTAATCCGGGCGGAAATAAAAGAGGCCCGGAGCTATGAAGATCCGGGCCGAATATTTTTAAAAGAGCGACGACGATTTCTCAGGCGGCGGCCTGAATGGCGGCGACCTGCCAGTTGTCGTTGCCGGGGCGGCGAACGAAGGTCCACATTTCCACCGCTTCGGAAGGCTTGTGCTCGTCACCCTCGATAACCTTGCCAGAGGTGCGATCACGCATGATGTCGATGGCGGAGTAACGCATGGCCACAGTCGCGTAATCCTGGCCCTCTTCGTGCCAGGCTTCTGCAACATCGCCCTGCAGCAGCGTCACGTCGCGGACGTCGTTTTTCACACCGCTGGTGGCATTGTCGCTCAGTTCCTCGGCCAGATAGGACATGGCTTCCGGCGTCGTCAGCTTGCGCAACGTGCCGTAGTCCTCGGCACCATAAGCCGACTGAACGTCTTGCAGCATCTTCTGGAAGGTTTCGAGGTCACCCTGGGTGATACCGATTTCATCGCCTTCCGATACGGCATTGGCGTGCGGTGCCGGCTTGGCTGTGGCGGCCGCCGCAGCAGTTGCACCACCCGCAGCACCGGCAAGCGCGCCGATCTTCGGAATCTTGAACGAGGATGCGGAAGGACCGGCCTGCGAACCCCCATTAAAGGACGAGCCGGAATGATCCGTGCGCTGCGACCCACCGGCCGAGCCATAAGCAGGCTGGCCCTGACGACGCGATGCGAAGAAACGCATGGCGAGCATGATGAGACCGCCGATAAGCAACCCCTGCAACAACATGCCGAAGAAACCGGCCATGCCGCCAAAACCGCCGCCCATCAGCATGCCGAACAGGCCGCCCATCAACAGGCCGCCCATCAGACCACCCATCATGCCGCCGAAGAGGCCACGGCTCTGCTGGGGCGCTGCCTGCGCACCCGGACGAGCCGGCTGGGCAGCATTGGGCGCTGCCTGGTTGGTATTGGGGGTCATGCTGCGGTTGATCGGCGCGGTCTGGCCGGGCGCAGTGCTTGTCGAAGGCGGAGCCGAATAGGTCCGCGTGCCGCGGCTGCCGAAACCGCCGCTGGCGCGGCGTGCCTCTGCCATGTCAACCGCCACGAAAGATACCGCGATACCAAGCGCGGCGACTGCGAACAAACCCTTGAAGCGCCGAAAGGCAGCAAACATCACTATCTCCTGTTGGCCGCCCTCCCATGAGCAGCATCTCAGCAGGCGATATAGCAACTCATGATCATCATTTTTAGACCACCCGGCTTAAATTTTTTGTGATATGCAACCGAAGCGCGATACCGGCTTGTTTCGTTATCAATCTGGTGGCCGGAAAACCAAAAAACCCGGCACAGGGTTTCCCCTGCACCGGGCCTTATTGTCCCCTTGGGAGGAACGATAAGATCAGTCGACGTTAAACGTCAGCGGCTTGACCTGGCGGATCGCCGAGTTGGCGCGCAGCTTGTCGAGTACCTCTTCGGAAACCGGACCATCGACATAAAGAAGCGCGATGGCGTCGCCGGCTTCTTTTTCACGGCCAAGCTGGAAGTTGGCGATGTTGACGCCAGCCTCGCCGAGCGTGGTGCCCATGAAGCCGATCATGCCGGGAACGTCGGTGTTGGTGATGTAGATCATGTGCGATCCGACATCGGCATCCATGTTGATGTTCTTGATCTGGATGAAGCGCGGCTTGCCATCCGAGAACACCGTGCCGGCAACCGAGCGGATCTGGTTTTCCGTCTTCACCGTCAGCTTGATGTAGCCGTCATAAACGCCGGTCTTGTCACGCTTGACTTCGGAGAGGATGATACCCTTTTCCTTGATCATGACTGGTGCGGAAACCATGTTCACATCGGCAACCTGGCTGCGGATGAGGCCGGCAAGCAACGCGCTGGTCAATGCCTTGGTGTTCATGTTGGCGGTTGCGCCATCATAAAGGATTTCGATTTCCTTGGTGGCGCTTTCCTGCACCTGACCGACGAAAGAGCCGAGAACATCCGCGAGACGGATGAAGGGCTTCAGGCGCGGCGCTTCTTCAGCCGTGATCGACGGCATGTTGATGGCGTTGGAAACGGCACCCTTGACGAGGTAATCCGACATCTGCTCGGCAACCTGCAGGGCAACATTTTCCTGCGCTTCCGTGGTCGAAGCGCCAAGATGCGGCGTGCAGACGACGTTTGGCAGACCGAAAAGCGGGCTTTCGGTGGCGGGTTCGACTTCGAACACGTCGAAACCGGCGCCGGCGACATGGCCAGACTTGATGGCTTCGGCAAGGGCTGCTTCATCCACCAGACCACCACGGGCGCAGTTGACGATGCGCACGCCCTTCTTGGTCTTGGCCAGATTTTCAGCATTGAGAATGCCGCGGGTCTTGTCGGTCATCGGCACGTGCAGGGTGATGAAATCGGCCTGCGCCAGCAGCTCGTCCAGCTCAACCTTGGTGACGCCCATTTCCTGCGCGCGCTCCGGCGACAGGAAGGGATCGTAGGCTAGAACGTGCATCTTGAGGCCAAGAGCGCGCGAGCAGACGATGCCGCCGATATTGCCGGCACCGATGACGCCGAGCGTCTTGCCGGTGATTTCGACACCCATGAATTTCGACTTTTCCCACTTGCCGGCCTGCGTGGAGCTATCGGCGGCCGGAAGCTGGCGCGCGACGGCAAACATCAGGGCGATGGCATGTTCGGCAGTGGTGATGGAGTTGCCGAACGGCGTGTTCATGACGATGATGCCGCGACGCGAGGCAGCCGGAATATCGACATTGTCGACGCCGATGCCGGCGCGGCCGATGACCTTCAGATTGGTCGCAGCCTCGATCAGCTTTTCGGTCGCCTTGGTGGCGGAACGAATGGCCAGACCATCATAATTGCCGATGATTTCGGCAAGTTTGTCCTTGTCCTTGCCAAGCTTCGGCTGGAAATCGACTTCGACGCCACGATCACGGAAAATCTGGACGGCGGTTTCCGACAGTTCGTCGGATACGAGTACGCGAGGTGCCATGGTTTACGGGCTCCTTGAAAAGCGGTGCAGTTTTGAAAGCGGGGAATATGCGGCCCTGCATCAGCGCAGGGCCGGTATCAAAATCAGGCGGCAGCCTTGGAAAGTGCTGCCTTCTGCGTCTGGTAAGCCCAGGCAAGCCAAGGCATGACAGCTTCCATATCGGCCGTCTCGATGGTGGCGCCGGCCCAGATGCGCAGACCGGACGGGGCGTCACGGTAAGCGCCGATATCGAGGGCGACATTTTCCTTTTCGAGCAGGGCAACGATGCCCTTGGCGAAATCGGCCTGCGCGGCTGCGTCCAGCGCCTGCACCTCGGGATCGACGATCTTCAGGCAGACGGAGGTGTTGGAGCGGGTTTCCGGCTTGACGGCCAGATTGGCGATCCAGTTGTTCTTCTCGATGAAGTCGTAGATGACCTTGGCATTGGCATCGGCACGGCCGATCAGCGCTTTGAGACCACCGAGGTTCTTCGCCCACAGCAGGGCGTCGATATAGTCCTCAACGCAGAGCATGGAGGGCGTATTGATCGTTTCGCCGGTGAAGATGCCTTCGATCAGCTTGCCGCCGGAGACCATGCGGAAGATTTTCGGCAGCGGCCAGGCCGGCGAATAGCTCAGCAGGCGCTCAACGGCACGCGGCGACAGAATGATGACGCCGTGGCCACCCTCACCGCCCAGAACCTTCTGCCAGGAGAAGGTGACGACGTCGAGTTTCGTAAAGTCCATATCCTGTGCGAAGGCCGCCGAGGTGGCGTCGCAGATGGTCAGGCCCTTGCGGTCAGCAGGAATGAAATCGGCATTGGCAACGCGAACGCCAGACGTCGTGCCGTTCCAGGTGAAAACCACGTCACGGTCAAAATCGACCTCGGCGAGGTTCGGCAGCAGGCCATAATCGGCCTCGAACTTGCGGACGTCCTTCAGTTTCAGCTGCTTGACGACGTCGGTGACCCAGCCGGCACCGAAGCTTTCCCAGGCGAGCATATCGACGCCGCGTTCACCGAGCAGCGACCAGAGCGCCATTTCAACGGCGCCGGTGTCGGATGCGGGAACGATGCCGATGCGATAATCAGCGGGAACATTGAGAATTTCACGGGTGAGATCGATGGCCTGCTTCAGCTTGGCTTTGCCAACCTTGGCGCGATGCGAGCGGCCGAGCGGCGCATCGGAGAGAGCATCTAGCGACCAACCGGGACGCTTCGAGCAGGGACCAGAAGAGAAATGCGTATTGCCCGGACGGAGGTCCGGCTTCATTATATCTGTCATTTGACTACCCTTTCAGATAGGCGCCTCTCGTTAGGGAGAGGTGTCCTGCCGCCGTTGCTATTCCTGTCGCCGGCCTCCGTCAAGCGGAATATGTCGCTACGTATGGAAATTTTAGTCCATATGCGTCATGCGACGCGATTAATGCCGCCAAAACGAAAACCGCCCGCACCCGGAGGATGCGGACGGTTTGAAACTACCAGCTGGGCGTGACGTTTATTTATAAACGGCAGGCTGCAGCGGAATATCGGCAGGCGGCATGTATTGTGCAGTATCGCAGCCATTGAAGACATAACGGCCACCGACACGCACTTCGTGCGAATAAAGGCCCTTGTCACGGCCCGGACCGCCGCCATTCTCATAAGCGAACATGTCGCCCTTGTTGATGTGGCGGAAACGATAGCCGATATCGGCCTTCAGGTTACAGGTGACGTCGATGGAGGCACCGGCCATCAGGGCGTAAGCGAAGCGCCACTTGCCCTTGCCGCCGTGCTCGGTGGTCGGGTCGCAGCCGAGCCCATTAACGCTGCACGATGTGTTGCGCAGCTTATCCCATTTCACGTAGGAGCCACCAATACCACCACCAACATAAGGCGTGATACTGCCATAGGTGCCGAGATCAACATAGGCGTTGGCCATCAACGTATAAGCGCTCAGCGAGCTAAGATCAGCCGAGACGCAGCGACCGGGAACAGAACCGCAGAAGCCGCTCGTGGAGCCGCGGAAATCCGATTTACCCATATAGTCGAGGGTCACGTCACTGCGGAAATAGTTGTTGAACTGATAACCGACACCACCGCCGATGACATAGCTGTCCTTGATCGTCGCGGTATCGAAGTCCTGCAGATATCCACCCGGACCACCCTGATAATAATGGGCGCCGCGCAGCTTGTTGAAGGAATAACCGACGTCGCCGCGCAGGTACCAGCCACTCGCCTGGGTGACGGTCACTTCGGGTGCATCGACATAGGCAGGTGCTGGCTCGGCTTGATAAAGATCGGCAGCAATAGCACTGGTGCCGGTCAGCAGGACGGCCAGAAATCCGGCCAGGGCGTTTTTCATGACTTCCACTCCAGAAGAGGCACGTGCGTTTTCGGCAGCAGATGCCAGTGAACTGTTCAGTCATGGAGATTGACGTAAAATGGTTAAGTCCCGATTAACCACGATGATTCACTATATTTATTAGCAAATACTCAAAGAAAAAGCCGGCTCGACGGCCGGCTTTTGTCTTTCGTTACTGTCACGGCAACTCACGCGGCCGAGCGGGCACTGGAGATGACGCCGACGAGATCGTTGACGATCTTTTCCACCTTTGCGCTATCGTCGCCCTCCGCCATGACGCGGATCAGCGGCTCCGTGCCGGAAGGGCGGATGACGAGGCGGCCATTATTGGCCAGCGCGCTTTCCGCATCGGCAATCGCCTGCAGCACGATGGGATTTTCCAGCGGTTTACCGCCGGAAATACGCACATTCTTCAGAAGCTGCGGCACGGGCTCGAACTTGCGACACACTTCGCTGACCGTGAGGCCGGAGCGCTTGACCTTGGCGAGAACCTGCAAGGCCGCCACCAGACCATCTCCCGTCGTACCGTAATCCGAAAGCACGATATGGCCGGACTGCTCACCGCCGACGTTGAAATTGTGGTTGCGCATATGCTCGACGACATAGCGGTCGCCAACCTTGGTGCGGGCAAGGGTGAGGCCCTTATCGCCGAGGAAACGTTCCAGACCGAGATTGGACATGACGGTCGCCACGATGCCACCGCCGCGCAATGTGTTGTCGGCGGCCCAGCTATCGGCGATGACAGCCATCAACTGGTCGCCATCGACGATCTCGCCGCGCTCATCAACGATGATGACGCGGTCCGCATCGCCATCGAGCGCGATGCCGATATCGGCGCGGACCTCATGCACCTTTTTCTGCAGTGCTTCAGGATGGGTGGAGCCACATTCGAGATTGATATTGATGCCATTCGGCTCATTGCCGATGGTGACGACTTCAGCACCCAGTTCCCAGAGTGCTGCGGGTGCCACCTTGTAGGCGGCACCATTGGCGCAGTCGATGGCGATCCTCAACCCGCTCAGCGTCACATCGCGCGGCAGGGTGCGTTTGACGAATTCGATATACCGGTAGATGTCGCCATCGACACGCTTGGCGCGGCCGATTTCGGCCGGCTTGGCCAGCTGGGCATAAATATCCTTGTCGAGAAGATCCTCGATCTCCAGCTCCAGCTCATCGGAGAGCTTATAGCCATCGGGACCGAAAAGCTTAATCCCGTTATCGGAGAATGGGTTGTGCGAGGCGGAGATCATCACACCGATATCCGCGCGCAGCGAGCGGGTGAGCATGGCAACGGCCGGCGTTGGGATAGGGCCGAGCAGGAAGACATCGAGACCGGCTGCAGTGAAACCGGCAACCAGCGCGTTTTCCAGCATATAACCGGAAAGGCGCGTATCCTTGCCGATCACGACACGATGGCGATGATGGCCGCGGCGGAAAATCGTTCCGACGGCGATACCTACGCGCATCGCTAGGTCAGGTGTCATGGGAAAGACGTTCGATTGTCCGCGGATACCATCGGTTCCGAAATAACGGCGTGCCATTTGAACTCCAAATCTCTCGGGCATTCCGGCGAACGATAAAAATAGCCGGAAGCGTTTTGGCTAGATGCCACAAACCACGATAAACAGCACGTAAATTAGCGCAAAAATGGCTTATATGTTGTTACCAAAATGAAAAGGCCACCCGGAAACCCGGATGGCCTTTTACAATCATTCGTTCGCGCAGGCGATCAATGCGGCTGCGGCTCCATGCCGCCTTCGGCCTCGCCATCGCCCTTGGCTTCACTCGGGCCGTCCTTCTTGGCGCCAGCTTTCGGCACAGCCGAACCACGGCTGCCGGGCGAATCGTCACCCAGATCACGAGCGGGCTTTTCGCCCCTCAGCAACGCCTTGATCTCTTCACCCGTCAGGGTCTCATATTCGAGAAGACCCTCTGCAATTGCGACAAAGCCATCGTGGTTGTCCGTGAGGATACGCCGTGCTTCGGTGTAAGCCTCGTCGATCAGACGGCGGACTTCGGTATCGATCGTCTGGGCCGTTGCCTCGGAGACGTTCTTCGACTGCGAGACGGAATGACCAAGGAACACTTCCTGCTGGTTTTCACCATAAGCCACCTGACCGAGAGCGTCGGAGAAGCCCCATTGCGTAACCATGGCGCGGGCAAGCTTGGTGGCTTGCTCGATGTCAGAAGACGCGCCAGACGTGATGTTCTCCTTGCCGAAGGTCAATTCCTCGGCAACGCGTCCACCCATCATGATCACAAGGCGCGATACCATCCACTTGTAGCTCATGGAATAGCGGTCGCCTTCCGGCAGCTGCATCACCATGCCGAGTGCACGGCCGCGCGGAATGATCGTCGCCTTGTGCAGCGGATCGGCCACGGCAACCTTCAGCGCAGTAATCGCATGACCGGCCTCATGATAGGCGGTCAGCTTCTTTTCGGCTTCGGTCATGGCGGAGGAGCGGCGTTCCGCACCCATCATGATCTTGTCCTTGGCGTCTTCGAACTCCTGCATGGTGACCACGCGCTTGTTGCGGCGGGCGGCCATGAGGGCGGCTTCGTTGACGAGGTTCATCAGATCCGCACCCGAAAAGCCGGGCGTACCGCGGGCCAGAATCTTGAGATCGACATTCGGCGCCAGCGGCACGTTGCGAACGTGAACCTTGAGGATGCGCTCGCGGCCGACAATATCCGGGTTCGGCACGACGACCTGACGGTCGAAACGGCCGGGACGCAGAAGCGCGGGGTCAAGAACATCAGGACGGTTGGTAGCGGCGATGAGGATGATGCCTTCATTCGCCTCAAAGCCATCCATCTCGACCAACAGCTGGTTCAGCGTCTGTTCGCGTTCGTCGTTACCGCCACCAAGACCGGCGCCACGATGGCGGCCGACGGCGTCGATTTCGTCGATGAAGATGATACAGGGTGCGTTCTTCTTGGCTTGCTCGAACATGTCACGCACGCGGCTTGCACCGACGCCGACGAACATTTCAACGAAGTCCGAACCGGAAATCGTGAAGAACGGCACGTTGGCTTCGCCGGCGACGGAGCGGGCGAGAAGCGTCTTACCGGTGCCCGGAGGCCCGACCAGCAGCACGCCGCGCGGAATCTTACCGCCAAGACGCTGGAACTTCTGCGGATCGCGCAGGAATTCCACGATTTCCTCGAGATCCTGCTTGGCTTCGTCCACGCCTGCGACGTCGTCAAACGTCACGCGGCCGTGGGCTTCTGTCAGAAGCTTGGCCTTTGATTTGCCAAAGCCCATCGCACCACGCGAACCGCCCTGCATCTGCCGCATGAAGAACAGCCAGACGCCGAGGATGAGGAACATAGGCAGAAGCGTGCCGAGATAGCTCAGGAAACCCGAGGAGCCGTCGCTTTCCGGACGCGCCACGATGGTGACGTTCTTGCTCTGCAAGCGCTCCATCAGGCTGTCGTCAATGACGGGGGAATAGGTCTGAAAGGCCGTGCCGTTTTCGGTATAGGTTCCGAGAACCCGGTTACCGGTGACGGTCACGTCGCGAACTCGCCCGGAATCCACGTCACGAATAAACTGGGAATACGGAATCTCCCGTGAACCCGTTTGCGTCGGCGACGTCTGGAACATGCTGAACAGCGCGATCAGCAACAGGGCGATCACGGCCCACAAGGCGAAATTTCTGAAATTTGGGTTCATTGAACTCCCCGAACTCACACGGACATATCTGCTGCCCGCCATTATGTGCCCCTAACATAAGGACGACATATGCTGTTGCCAAGGCAAAGCGCATTATCTGATGCGTTTTGGTGTAAAAACTATTCCATGGCAATTCACGAAAAAGAGGCCGGATTTAAACCGGGGGCTGTGGGTAGGCCGGCCGGCCGAATAAATTGGCGATTGCATTCGCCAACTCAAGGTCGAAACGCGGCAGGAAAAGATCGAAAGGGGCAAGCCTGGGCGTGATGGCAACCTCAGGCGTGGAAACCCATCCTTCGGCCGCTGCGGCAATTTGCGGCAGACCCGCCATTGCCGGTTTCACCACCCCGGAGGGCGCGGACGGAAAAAGCGCTGCGGCCTGGGCAGCGGTACCCACCCTCCCCGCCGCAACGTTAATTGGAAAGTCCGATCCGTTTTTAACCAGGAAACGATCATCCCAAACGGCCTGCCCGGAGGATTCGATCTGAAGCTCCGGCAGGTTTCGCTGCTCGCGGAAAATATAAAGCCCGTCCCGCCGGCGGTCGAGCAAAACCCGGCCAACCGTCATCCGCCCGGTTTCACCTGTCTTGAGGAAGCGCAGAACACGCTCCATGCTGCTTGCCGCCGGGAAATAGGATCTACCACCGAGTGCGGCGATCAATGCCGCCAGCCCATGCCGAAACTCGGGAAGATCGGGATTGACGTCGTCGTCGGCCAATCTGGCAAGGGCGGCATGAAAAACCTGCGCACGTTCGCGCAGGAAAACGGCTGTTCTTTCAGAGAGCATCTGCCTTCTGACGGCAGTGCTGTCATCAAGCGCGATCGGAGAGTGAGGCAGCGTCTGGCGTACACGGACACGCTCATATCTGATATTTTCATTGCTCGGATCATCCAGCCAATGCCGCGAGCGTGACGACACGTAATCGCGGATTACCTGTCTCTCACAGGCAAGGAATGGCCGCATGATCCAGAGATGTGCATCGTATAAGACCGCATCCGCCATGCCGGAAAGGCCGAGATTGTCACTGCCGCCGCTGCGGGCGGCGCGCATCGCCACGGTTTCGCGCTGGTCGCCAATCGTATGTCCGCTCACAACAAGATCGGCGCCTATCTCACGGGCAACATCGGCAATCAGGCGATAACGCGCAAGCCGGGACGCCTCGGAAAGGCCGGAGGCCGGTTTGGGCCCATCCCATCGGCGTGTGGTGTGGGGAATTCCGAGTTCGGCGCAGAGCATCGCAACCTTACGTGCCTCATCGGCGGATTCTGGTCTCAGCGCATGATCAACCGTGACGGCGGAAAGTCTCAAACCGTCGTCATCAGCCGCTTTTGCTTCTTGTAATGCCAGCAACAGGCCGGTGGAGTCGCTGCCGCCTGAGATTGCAACGAGAATATGGGTGGGTTTCCGGAGGCTTTCGACAAAAGCACTCGCCGCGGCAAGCGGCGCAACTGTCTTTTCATTGGGAGTGCGGGCATCAACCGGCATGGAACACCCGCGACGCAGGAAAAATCAGCAGCTCAACCGCTTCTGTTCGCTGGCAACCTTGCTCAGCACGGTCTTCGAGGCATTGGGATAACGCTTCGGCACCTCGCGCAGCGTGGCACAGGCGGTTTCGGTATTGTCGAGAGCAGCGAGCGACATACCGAGCTTCATCAGCATTTCCGGCGCCTTCGGAGATTTACCATAGGTCTGATGACCGTTGAGGAAGGTCTTCGCCGCCTCATTGAACTTGCCCTGGGAGTACTGCGCTTCACCCAACCAAAAACTCGCATCCGCGGCCTTCGTGCCCTTGGGATAACCCTGCAGATACTGCTGGAAACCCTGTTCTGCCAGCTTGTAGTCGCCGGAAAGCACATGGCCATAAGCGGCCTGATAGATATCGCCCTCGCTGGTCAGCGCCGCCGTGTTGACAGGATCGGTCTTGCGGGTGCCGTTACCGGTGGTGACGCCCGGAAGGCTGCCGGAGGAATTGTTGGCGCCCTGGTTCAGCGTGCCGCCCACAGGCATGCCCTTGGAATCAAGCTCGATGGAGCCAAGCGTCGTTTCTCCCGGCGCAGCTGTCGAAGCGCTGGAGGACGGGGGCGGAGAAACGGAAGCGCCACCCTGGGGTGGCGTTTCGATGATCGTTGCAACGTCGTCGGTCGGCGGCGTGGCCGGATTGACCGGACTGGCTTCCGCCTTCTTTTTCGGTGCAGCAGTCGGGCTTGCACCCTTGCCGCCTTCCAGTTCCTGGAAGCGGAACTCGTTGTCTTCCTGCGCCTTGCGGATCGTTTCCTGCATCTGCAGAAGCTGGAAGCTCATTTCTTCGATACGGCCGTTGAGCTGCCGGATCTGTTCCTCAAGCTGCTGAAC
>Ga0209282_1001883_pt1 | contig 11830 bp, 6 predicted proteins | sample Mtrugardesep15_FD_187529 | JGI IMG/M metagenome (GOLD analysis project Ga0209282, IMG submission 187529) | Root nodule microbial communities of legume samples collected from California, USA - M. trunc garden sep15 (SPAdes) (version 2) | ecosystem: Host-associated > Plants > Roots > Nodule...
TAAAAAAAATATTAAAAGATAAAAAAAAAAAAAAAAACAATATTAACATGTTTTGTCACGTTTTTCTACTAAGCACAAGCAACAATCCTTCTTTCCTCCATTTTCGAAACATCAATGGCTTCACAACATGCACCTCCACCACCGAACCCACCACCCCCAACCAACCTCTCCATAACCCCAAAACCAAAAGAACGAGATTTCTTAACCCACGTCGAAACCCACCTCGCCAAACGCGACGGCGTTGACAAACTCCTCAAAATCTCCCGTTACACCGCAAAACTAATCCTCGCCTCTAACCTCTCATCTTCCGATCCCAACCTCACTCACCGCCTCAAAAGCTTCGAATCTAGCGTCGGCGTTAGCCGAAAAGCTTTCCGTCTCGGCAAATTCGTTCAAGACCTCAACGCGCTACGTAACACGCGCGTCGATTCCACACGCGATTTAATCTTCTCCTTTATCGCTTACGGTGGTGAAGGATTTTACTTTTTTATCGAACAATTCGTTTGGTTGTCGAAAACCGGTTTAATCGATCCTAAACGTTCTAGAATTTTCACGAAGATAAGTGCTTATGCTGAATTTGTTGGTTATTTTGGAAGCATTGCGTTGAAAACTAGGGATTTGAGGATTATTGTTGAGGATGAAGCGTGTTTGAAATCGAGTATTGAGATTAATGTTTTGAGAGGGGATGGTTGTGGAGAAGAGGAGATTAGGTTGAGGAAATTGAGAGAGAAGATTTTGATGAAGAAGCTTTCAATTGTTCAAGATTTGGCTGATGGATTGATGGCTTTGGATGATATTTTGGATGGGAAGGGATTGTTTTCGAAGCCGATTTTGTTGTCATCTGCTGGGCTTTTGTCGGCATTGATCAGTACTCATAAGAATTGGGTTTCTTGCTGAGTGAATTTGTTTTTACCGGTGCGTTTATTTGTTCTTGTTAGTTACTTAGGTTTACACATTACAATTTTATGAAATGTAGTTTATTTATTTTCGGTTAACAATAATCGATAAATGTCCTATAAGTACAGCTCAGTTGGTAGCTGCAAGGACGTTGAATAACATTTGGGTTATAGGTTTAGTGGAAAAGGCTAGACTTATACAGCCTGACAAACCAATGTTCAAATATGGGTTGAGATACCCACAATAATTCATATATAAAATGATTATATCTTGTTACAATTGCTTGTTTTTGTAGAATTTTGGTTTATAATATCGTGATTGATTGAGATGATTTTGCAGCTTGCTATAATTTCTTCGTTTTAAGTGGTTTAGACTAAGAATTATAGTAGTTGTGAATCATGATTTTCTTGATATTGACATGACCTTCGGTAACGTGGATTGTTATGGTGCCACTTTGATTGTGGCCACAGTGTAGTATAAATCAAAAACCTTGATATCACAGTTCTGCCAGTGCATACATATTCTATTTAAACCTTACAAGAGTATCAATATTGTGTCTTACTTATTATCAACTAGTAGATTTATGTTGAGAGGTGCAAAATTTCTAATGAAATGATTAGATGGACGCGGGTGCAGACTATATATTCTTTCATAACAAGTGGTGTTGGTCTGCAGTTCCATTTGATATATATGTATATAACTCAACACAATAGGAAAAATGATTTGAATGTGAAACTTGATAGGAAGAGTGTGTTCAAAAGAGTCTTTTGCTAGCTTCCTCAGTGTAGTAATGTTATGTTCTGTCCCAAATCTTTCAAAACTGTTTCAGACTTGGAAGAGCATTTATCTTGAGTAGTTATGTAACTTCTATTTGATGCTTTAGTCTATCTAGTGTGAACTGGAGGCTAGTTTATTTCATTAGCTGCATTACTTGTTTGCTAACTCGCATCTCTTTTATATGATGGGAAAATTGTTGCTGACTGACTTTCAAACTTTCATCTCATTCTTCCTTTTGACAATAGGAGTTTTGGTATTAGAGAAATTCTATTGTTCAATTTGTGGACTTCTAATTACCAAGGAAACAATTAAATAAGTACAATGTCAAATAAAATTCAGATGGAATTTTAATTTGGTGTTTATTCGTTCTTGTTAGTTGCTTAGTTTTTACGCACAAAATTTATATTTTTTTTGTTACTACGCACAAAATTTTTATGAAATGAAGTATATTTATTTCAGTTTGTTTTTTGCAGAAAGTTGGTTTATAATACCGTGATTGATTGAGATTATTTTGCAGTTTACTATATTTTCTTCATTTGAAACAGTTTACAGCCAAAAAAAAAAAATGTTATATTGGTAAGGTTTTCTTGATATTGATGTGAACTTTGATCGGTGTTGTCAATCCTAGATGACGGAAAATAGCGGTTTGATCAAATTCCTCTATGCAATAGCGATGTAGCCGCTATTTGACATCATTTTATAATATATAGTGTATCACAGAAAGAGTGATTTGTTCAAATTTTGTTAAATAGGTAACAACACAGCCTTACTATAGCTCCTATTTAACGCACAGCCTCGATCGGGGTTGAGAGTTATTTGGATCAAAAACATTGATGTCCCGGGTGCAGACATTTTTTATTTAAACCTTGACAATAAACTCTATCTTGTGTCATATTAATTATTAATTATTAATTAAATGGTCAATTTGTGGATTTCTGTTGAGAGGTGTAAGATTTCTAGAGAAATGGTTAGATGGACGACTGGTAAGGACTATAGATTCTTTCGTACCAAGTGTTGTTGCTTTTCAGTTCGGATTGATGCTTACATAACTCAGCCTAACTCTGAAATTGGAAGAGAAAAGGAAAGAAAATGATTTTCACTCATGATTTTGAAAGAAAATGATTTTGAACACCTTTGACAGATTTGAAGAGTGTGTTGAATATAATGTTTTGCGCTTCCTCAGTGTAAAAATAATACACCACTTGTCACAAATCTGTCAAAAATTGTTACAAATTTGGATTTGGAAGAGTGTTTCTCTTGAGTAGGTTTGTAACTTCTAGCTTCCACCGAAGTATTTCAACATCACATTTAGACCTTCCGCAACTAAAAAGAATAAGATAGGCGCTAACAGATTCCTTTGTCGAAGACCTCTACCCAGACGAAACTTGTATGTATGGCTCAACAATTGTTTTTCAATTGAAACTTGTACTTTGTCGAAGACCTCTAAGTTATGTGACTATTAGTTATGTTCATTGAAAATAAGGGATCTATTAGTTATGTTCATTGACCCAGGAATCTATTAGTTATGTAACTTCTTTGAAAATAAGGGTAAAACAATTGTTTTTTCCCTCTTCCATTTTGAGCTCTAATATCACATACTTGTACTTGTTTATGAGACGCTGTAAAAACCACCAACCTTGCACCTTCTCCAGCCTAGCATATTTTGGCATCTTCCTCCATCTTTAACCTAATTTTTTTTTTAGTGAGTTTAAACGGTACTAAATAAAAATAAAAATAAAAAAACAGAAACTTTCACACACTTACCTCTTTGCTTCTCTTGTTCACCTTTCTTGCTCTCTTGTACACTTTTCTTGGTTCATTTACTTCACTGCTGTTGTTATTTTTATTTCTTTTATTGTTGATAATTGGATCTCTCTGTCTATTTTCAGCTCTCATGTAACTTTTTTTTTTTCTTTCTCTTTTTCTTTTCGTTCTTTTCAGTTCTAGGCTACCCCTCAACTTTTATCTACAATGAAAAGTCTTTTACTTGTTTTATATTTTTACAAAATTAGTCTCTTCAATTGTTATATTATTCTAATATTATAAATAAAAAGAGTGGATCCAAAGTGTTTGTTATGAGATTTTTTTTTATCAACGTTGCTATTTTTTTTATCAAATATGTTAAATTTTCGTTTTTTTTTTATAGAAATAAGGTCATTTTTCTCTACTCTAATATATAGTTCATCGTTGCACAATTGTCGCTAATAAACCCATGTTCATTTGTAAAAATATTGAAAAATAAAGTACAAATTTTTGAAATATTAATTTTTTTAGTAAAAAAAATAATATTTCAAAAAATTGATAATTATGATTTAATAAACAAATCATTGTTGAAATTATTGTTGTGATCTATTTAATGTTTTGAGGTGTTGAGCTCAACATATCAGATGTTTGTTGAACATTAATTATAAAATGAGTAATAATACACCCATGCCCTATTTAAGCACCCAAATGGGGAGGTCAATTGTAAATGCTCCTAAGAATTGAAATATTCTAGGTTTTTTCATTTACTCTTTTTCTTTTATTTTTTGTTATGTCATGTGTATTATTTGCATAACATATCTTTTTTTGTAACCCATATATATAGAGAAGACAATCATTGTGCAAGTCAATTAGTTAATATTGGTATAAGTCTCAATACCTTTTTTTGGTGGGATCACATCCCTCATCAGATTAGGGAAGCTTTTGCTAGAAACAAATTGGATTTGCCTTGTTTTCGATTTTGTTGATTTTGGAGGGTTTTGGTTGTTTGTCCCCCTCTCTTTGTATTCCTTTTTTATTATCTATATACTCTCTAGGGGCTTGCTTTTTTAGCAAGTCTCCTTTGCTTAAAAAAAAAAGAACATAAAATCAAGATATACGTTGAATAAATTCTATAATATCATTACTCTAGAATGACTACAAACATGTTTAATAATCAATGCTAATCCAACAGTACAAAATAATGGAAGAAGAAGATGAAGATACGAGGAATACAACTTTATTTGTTCAATCATACTAACTCCACAACTAGTAATACGAAGGTTCCTGTTGATCATCGTACTAATCCATAAATACCTCAAAGGTATTATAAGGATAATATGAATTACCAACCGTGAAACCAAGGAATTATAAGCACCCCAAAACAAAATTTAGAATGAACAAAAAAGAAGAAGAGTTAAAATGAAAAGGAAAAAAGAAATTAATGGCTATACATAAATAAAAGGAAACCTTGAGGGTAACGGCCATCAAATAAAGCATTGAACATGCCACCCACCAACCAAAGTTTATTATCGCATCACCCACTGAGCAAACCTTGCTTATAACACCATCATCTACAATCTAGGCATTTTCAGATTATCTTATCTAAAAAATGTATTTATTAGTTTGGATAATATAGTCCAAAACATGTTCAAAGTGTTGAAAAATCGTACAATAGGAGATGATCCGTTTCAGATTATGTAATTCGAACCAATTAAATACATGATTTTAATGTGGTCAACATGACACCAACAACTTTTGTGGTCCATAATGCACAATACCTATAGATAAGTGTGTTTGTTTCAGTTGCAATCTAAATCATATAACCATAAACACTTATCCACTAGAAATGAACAATAAGCTAGTTGCAATGTACGACAATAGATGAAAAACCCAATTTGTTTAGACTTTGTTTTGGCATTACAATGTTTGACTTGAAGGATTATCTGACCAAATTAGTGGTCGTCAACACCACCACGATACAAAGGATGGATAATATTGAGTATCGTTGTCCGTCGATCGACTCAGATAGAAGCGTTCGATTTATCCAGATGAAGCTTTGGAACAAGAACAATACACATGGAAATCTTGTTTTATATGTTTGATTAGTGTAGCTTGAAGGGACCGATTGAGTTACGCTTCCTTACTAAGATTTTTTTCATGATATTTGAGACAATTTGATTTGGCCAATGATATAGGAAGAAATATTGCATATAGGAACCAAATGAAGATTGTTTGGCTGACGTATGATTTTGTTTGTTCTTTATTATGTTGTTGTGGTTAAATTATGATAGTTTTATTGTTGAAGTAGAATATGATTTAATGACAATTTTTTATGTTCCAAACTATTTTAAATTATATAATAGAAAATGAAAGAAAATTTGGATTTTATAATCCAAATGAAATATTTATCTTTCATTCATGTGTATTCTTTAAACTTTGTTAAAAAATATGTGTTAAAACGTGTGTCATTATCATTTCTGTTTCTGATATATATTAAAAAAAATTATAGTAAAAATAAAAAATTTGCGCAATAAATTATCTACTTTTGGATAGAGTAGTCAGCTACCCCTTATGGCTGATATGGAAGTGGTGGCCAACGATAGCGACTTCCCTGTCAATTTTCTGTTTTTTTTTTTGTCAAGTTAAAAAAAAATCTTTTTCTATTTTATTTTAAAAAAAATATATCACTTTCAACAACCAAAGGAGGAAAAAAAAAACTGAAGAATTATTACAAAGATTTTTTGAAATATTCTGAACGCGAACGTGAACGTGAATCGTTCATGTTCCACGATTTTCTGCAAAAACGAAAACAATGAAAAAGCATTCAAATGAATAACCTAAAAACAATGGAGTCAGAACTCCAAGACCTAAATTCATCATCAAAACCACCACCTCCACCAGTTCCCGACGACCTTCCTCTTCTCAAACCCATCACCACCGTCTTCGCTTCCAACACCTCCGACCTCGAGAACAAATTCTCCCCTTACGTTCGCCGTGATGTTTACGGTACAATGGGACGTGGCGAATTACCTACGAAGGAGAAGGTTTTATTGGGAGTTGCATTGGTTACGCTTGTTCCTGTTAGGGTTGTTTTGGCTATGACGTTGTTGGTTTTGTATTATTTGATTTGTAGGGTTTGTACGGTTTTTTCTGTTCCTAATAGGGAAGATGAACAGGAAGATTATGCTCATGTTGTTGGTTGGAGAAGGGTTGTTATTGTTCAGTGTGGGAAAATGCTTTCTAGGATTGTGCTTTTTGTTTTAGGGTTTTATTGGATTAGACAATCTTCTTCTTGTGCTCATCAAAACCCTACCTCATCCAATGAGGTACATTTTGTGTTTCAAACATGATCATCATAATTGATAATTATGTTTGATGTTTTACTCATTGTTTTGAAATTAAAAAATGCTATTTTTTCTTTTAATAATTAGAAATATAGTATGCTTTTGGTTAAGAATGCATTTCAAACCACCGTGGTAGATGATTAACTGCATGTTAGGATTTCTGGTGAGTTTGGTAGAATCACATTGTATTACCGGAAATTTGACAAGCTTTATATGTTTGGTTTCCACTTTTGGAGGAAACAAATTTGAATTTTTAGGGGTAGATTTGATTTCCATATATTTGGATGTTCTTGCATAAAATTTTGATTTCGCCTTTAATTGATTATATCATGAAGCTAGAATTTGAAGTTTTTGCCTCCTGAATGGGGTAGAATTGATTTTGACATGTTTGGATGTTCTCGAATAAAATTTTGATTTTTCCTTTATAATTGATTATAGCATGAAGCTAGAATTTGCAGTTTTTGCCTCCTGAATTGGTTATAGTTTGAACGTAGATTTTGACTTCAGAATTGATTATAGCTTGAAGCTAGAATTTGAAGTTTTTGCCTCTACAATTGATTTTTAGCTTAGAATTTTCGTTGAAACTATTTATATGAATGTATCTAAGCATAAATGACATTATATTCAACTCACTGAATAAACTTTACATATTGTGCTGCTTAAGTACTTTTTGAGAAACTCTTCCCTATTTTGGTCCTCTTTCTTAAAGGGGTAAAGGGAAGGTTTATGAGCTCCTAATTAGATAGATAGATAACTTGGTTTGTTGCTGTCTCATTTATTTAATTTCTGCAAGAAAAGTTTTCTGTGTTGGTATTTGGTTTTACTTTTGCTTATTCTATTTCTTCTTTCTTTTTCAATGTTAGAAGGAAAACAAAAGCCAGCCTGCAGATACGGGAAGACCCGGTGTAATCATATCTAATCATGTATCATACATTGATATTTTGTATCACATGTCTAACTCATTCCCAAGTTTTGTTGCTAAGGTTTGTGTTGTTTTGACAAGTTTTTCACACCCTCCTTCAGTTTAGCTTAAAAGCATGTTTCATTATCGGCCATTTTTTCTATACTAACGATTGTCCTTCATCTGCTGTGCTTCATTTCAATCTTGGATCTCGTCAATAAAGAGATCAGTGGGTAAAATTCCTCTAGTTGGTCTCATCAGGTCTGTTTCCCTACGTCTTATTTGTTTACATACGAGTTATATTTTCTTTATACGCATGATTATTCAGAATATGGTGCTTACATATCATGGTTTATTTTTGTAACAGTAAGTGTCTTGGTTGTATCTACGTTCAGCGGGAGTCAAAGACATCAGACTTCAAGGGTGTTTCAGGTGCATAGATTATTGGTGTGTTTGCACTTTCTAATCATTTTTGAAAATCTGTGCAACTGACATGAAGTAAATTAGTTGTCCCTATTCCCCTTCCGTGTTGTTCTTCTCTTTTTAGTCAAGTAATTGCACGGGAGCTTTTGCATCTTGGATTTTAAAATGTCTTTCGATTTGCACAATGTTGTTCATTTATAGTTGAAGAAGACAATGTCTTTGAAATTTGCTCCAGAGATAGATGGGTTGGTAACTTGGGATTGAAGAACTTTCTTCTGAATTATCTCGGATTGAATCATCTGTTAGAATTTAGAAAGAACTTATCTTAGTACCCAGGGCCGACTTCTGTTATTATGATGTTTTTTGTTTTCTGAGGAAGTTAGAGTTAGGTAGATACTTAGAGTTCTAACAGAATGTAGCTAAGACAAGCTGTCAAGTGAGAGAGATAGGATTAGGGATCATTCTGGATAATTAGAGATTAGCCGTTTTTGCGGGAGAGACCTCAGGCTTTCAAAATATCGTTAGGTAACAGCAGCTTGTATACATCCTTCCTATCCTGGATTATCACTGACCTGGATTTAGGGATGTTTCATCAACAAAATCCTGTCTTATATTTCATTCCATCCTTAATATCTGAACCGGTGTCTGTCACGTTCCTTTGCTGTTTGTCATGTCTAGTGGTGTTACTTGTCGATCCGTTATGCATATTTGCATGTACTAGCAAGTCAAGCTAGCGTCATAACACTTTGTTTAATTTAATAATGAACATTTTCCAGTTTTGCAACTTGTGTTTAGATTTTATGCCATGACCAATCTTCCTTTTGAGTTATATATATATGTGTGTGTTTGTGTAAAATGTCTGATAAAACTAAACTATGACCTTTATTCCTGCAGCTGTTGTCACTGAAAGAATTCGAGAAGCTCATCGAAATACATCTGCTCCAATTATGATGTTATTTCCAGGTTATCATCTTTTAATATTTTATGGGGGCTGGAATAAACTTATCCTATTCGTTTTGATCTAATTTATATTTGGCATTTGCTTAATTTTATTTTTGTTTCTTCATGTTAAAATAAGATGATAGTGTTTTTCTATATTTAAATTTTTTATAGATAATATGGTAGTGAATTGCATTAGGGATTTGTGCATACAAAACATATATAGGGATACAACGAAATTTGTAAGCTATAGCCAGGAACAACTGTAATATTGCACATAAAATTTGTATAAAATTAATGTTATATCGAAGGGGAGAATCAATGTATTAAAAGTTAGCATGAGTAATTGTTATCATTTATCTAATAATTGCAGTATTCACATCTTTATTCAGAAAATAGAAGTTAAAGTATTATGAAATACAGTAGTTCATCATTAGACTATTATGATAGGGAATTATGAAATTGTATGATCTATGTAACCAATCCTATTTATTTAGGAAACACTTTTATTATTGTGTTTTCAACATAACCTCTCCTTTATATCTTCCAATATTTTGCTTTTTAGACCATACCTTAAATCTTAAATATCTTGGACATTTTAAACATTTTATGTTTTTTTAGTGTGTAAAGTTTTAGGTGCATATGGGAGCACTAGTTGTTATATAATGTTCTACTTCCAGGCAATATTTATCTCTTTGCTTAATGTATAATTTTATATACTGAACTTAGTGAGTGGCGGGAAAATCTTAAACTTTCATGCATGTTTATTTTCTTCTGATCATGTAATTTGATAAGGTTGGATATTTTACAGAAGGTACAACCACAAATGGAGAATATCTCCTTCCATTCAAGAGTGGTGGTTTCCTGGCAAGTGCACCAGTACTTCCTGTAATTTTAAATTACCATTACGAGAGATTTAGTCCTGCCTGGGATTCCATATCTGGGGTAAGGCATTTGTAAAGTATTAGAGTTTCCTATTTCCATTAAGTGGGTGTTTGGTTATGCAAGGGCAAAAATTTATTTTAAATTAATTTTTGTAAAGTTAATTTTGGTTATTAGTGTGTTGAATGGCAAGTGATTATATGTTGAATGGCAAGTGATTATGTATGAATATTTTAACGTAAAAATGAGTTAAACAATAAATTTTTAGTTAAAAGTCATTTGGATGTAAAAGCTCAAAATTTAAGCTTCATTTTGTGTTAGAGTCTATTCTTGACTCGTGGCTAATTATACTCTAGAATACCTGAAATTGTCAAAAACTATTTTATGCTTCTAAAATCACTTTCGTCTCACAAAAGTGAATCTAAACATGTTATAAAAGTTGTAAAGACCTATTTTATTACCAAATATCTGAGCTGCTCCTTATCCGTTTTGGTATATATGTGGTAGAATAAGTCTAGACTCTAGAGCTGTACCTCACGTGAAAAGTTAACTACAGCCTAAACCGTTTCTTGTTGAATTTGATCTCACATTTAGAATTTGTAAGGGAGCAAGTGGATGTACTTACATTTGGGTTTCATGTGGGGGTGGGAATGGTCTATCTAAATTGCAGATCACGAGTTAGCTAAATTCTCTGCTTCCTACCAAATTAAAATGTTGTTTTCTCAGGGCTGTTAGAAACCATCTTATGTGCTTCAAACCTTGTAAAATATGTCATACTAACGGTCTTGCTGATACAAATTGTTCGTGTTTGCAACCGCTTGTGCTTTAATTTATAAATGTTCTTTTGTCTGATCTTGTTGATAATATTATTTTCAGCCTTATCCTTTAGCAATATTTTTTGTTGTTGAAAAGCTATTATACATGTTTTGTGGCAGGTGCGGCATGTGATTTTTCTTCTCTGTCAGTTTGTAAATTATATGGAGGTGACAGAGTTACCTACGTACTATCCCTCACAACAAGAGAAAGATAATCCCAAACTATATGCAAATAATGTTAGAAGGTTGATGGCTACTGAGGTATGCAAATAATATGTATTGTGAAAACCGAAAATACATCCTAAAACTAAATGCTTTTGATCACAAGTAGTTAGGCAGGATATGTGTGTTTTCCTATTCTATTGATGAAATCAGTCTTGGTGTACAAGAGTTTGTGTGTGTGAAAAGAACTTGAATTTCTTAAAGAAATCTTGGAGATTAACTTTTTATCTTTGAGGAAGACCTCTGTATTTCCCCGTAACATAAGCAAAACAAAAATAGAAATGAAAAGGGAAAGATGGAAATGGTAGACACCCCAATGTCATTGAGGGGTCTGCCCTCGCCCTACTCAATGGTCCCCAATTTCTTTTCATGACTCCCTGTCTTACCTATATCCCTTTCTGCTTTTAATAGCTCTTTCTAACGGGATACACATTTACTTCACTCCTCTCTCCCCTACTGCCCCGTGTCTAAGCAGTTGCAAGAAAATATCCCATTTAATGTTCCTTTCTATATGGTGTGCTCACGAGACACACGACTCATTCAATCACTGCCTTTCACTTTTCAATCTTCCTCCTATAGACGTGAGTGAATTACCGCTAATCAAGATATTGCTGTAGCACCACTTAATATTTGCTTATAAAGTGATTCTAGTTAATTCATTCAAATAATTGTTAAGCTTTTGTATATATGATGGATTGATTGTTTCTTTTTTTGTTTGAAACATATACATAGAAACGTTTGTGTGTAGTAAGATGCTCGCCTCCATGTTATGTATTGACTATTTGTGTTGCCGTTGGCTTTTCTTGTTGAACAAGCATGATATTCTTTGTATGTTTTGTTTGCAGGGTAATATGTTACTTTCAGATATTGGGCTAGCTGAGAAACGA
>Ga0209282_1001885_pt1 | contig 11826 bp, 5 predicted proteins | sample Mtrugardesep15_FD_187529 | JGI IMG/M metagenome (GOLD analysis project Ga0209282, IMG submission 187529) | Root nodule microbial communities of legume samples collected from California, USA - M. trunc garden sep15 (SPAdes) (version 2) | ecosystem: Host-associated > Plants > Roots > Nodule...
AAAAAAAATAATAATAATAATAATAATAATAATAATAATAATAATAATAATAATAATAATAATAATAATAATAATAATAATAATAATAATAATAATAATAATAATAATAATAATATGGGGCACATGTTAAGAAACCCAATAAAAGAAACTTTATCTAAAATTTTGTACATTCAATCCATTAAAAAGTTAAATATTAAAAATAACGCACACATTCAAACAAACTATTTCTATATTTGATTTATTAACTTGTGTCTTACGGACACAAATTAACATTTCCCTAATAATATATATGTTTATCCCCCTAAAAAAATGCTTAATTTTTCTTACGATATTTGTCTGTTCCTCACCCGCAACATAACAACATCATGTATCATAAGCATGCCCCCGTAACGGTTAGTAATTTCTGACTTTGCTTCTGAGGTAAGATATGGCCAGTAAAACCATTGACTTTTGTATATGTTTTAACCTTGTTCATGATTCTTGACTCTTGAGATTTGAGAATTGAGAAGTATGTAGTTTTAATCAAGACATTTTATCTTTGAGAGTCTATTTTTGCTACAATTGTAATTAAACGGGGCCAGTAAAATCATTGACTTTTGTACATGTTTTTACCTTGTTTATGATTCTTGACTCTTGAGATTTGAGAAGTATGAAGTCTGAAGACATCCAATTTTTAATCAAAACATCATATCTTTGAGAGTCTATTTTTGCTACAATTGTAAAATAACAACATTACATTGCATTATAGACTTTATTCAAAAAAGTTACAAAATGATATGAAAAAGTTACAAATATGATTGAAAAGTTACATATTTTGTTATATACTGGAAAATAAAAGCAAGCACGACATATTTTGTTATAATTGGATCTTCAAGAACTTTACTAGTGTTTTTTTATTTACTTTCCTTAATTACTACTTCAAAATTATGTCTTCAAGATTGTGGAATTACTGGCCCCAGCCAAGTGGACCCTTATTGTGAACCTTTGCTTCTAGTCTAGGACTAATTAATTGAGTAAAAATATATATGAGCACTTGTTTGTAAACTAGTTGACAAATCTATGTGAATCACTACAATAAACTTTCACTATTCACAAAGTTATAATCGATGTTTCACCTTTCAACTTCAAATGTTTCAATCATGGGATATAGCGTGGAGGAAGTGATGATGAGTTGCATGGACCGTAAAAGGTTTAGCCGGATTTTTACGTTACAAAGGCACAAACAAGCATGTTGATAGAGCAATAGCCCTTCAAAATCATGAAGGATGCATCTTTTTCTCTCCTTAATAATTGACAACCTGAACTTTTTGTTCAATCGGTTTTGCTTTCTTTTTCTACTAGTAATTTATTTGTTTCTGACCATTTCCCTCAATTTGAGGTAGGTAGGGAAAGGAATTTACAATTGATATTTGATGGTGTATGCATCAAAGTGTTATGTGTGCATCACATAACATGAAGAGAAAACCGTCTAACTAATTATCTCTTTTAAATTAAGTAAAACAAAATTATGTCTTTCAATAGAGCCCACACTGCATGTATGGAGAACTAAGAAAATTTTTCATGAGATCTTCTTTATTGAAACAATATTAATTTTAGATTTTTTTATTAATTTTAATTTTAAATTTAAAAATAGTGGAGTATTGTTTTTTATTTGTAATAAAAAATTATATTTTTAGACAAAGCCTTAGCGTATGTTTGGGTTAGCTTCTACGTACCCACCAAACATGTGCGTCTAGACCCCTTCCACGATGAAAAAACAAGAAGCTACCATTTGTAGCATTAGAAAAACGCACGATAGTGGCCCTCCTACCGTGGTTTCAAACAAACCATTAATACGATTGTTGGACCAACCCTCTCTTTCTATCAAATTATATAGTTAAAAAAACAATTTTAACTACTAAAATGCAGTGACAAACCTCCCAAGTTCACATGCAATGTATTACACCATTTGAATACATATACACCATTCCTTTTATGTATGAAGGGTATACAAGCATCTACACTACACTTCACTCCTATGTCTGAAAAGGAATAAGTACCACCAACACTTAAAGGCCTCCATTTGTGTGTTTCTACTTTGTTATACGTATTATACTTTTATACTTCAATAATAATAAAGGATAAATGTGCATACAAATAAATAGTACTAAAGGAGAAATGCTTAATCCTTTTGGCTATAGACCACTAAAGACTTTGTATTCTAGTGCTGAAGTCTTGTACATGACATGCCTCTACCACTCAATTCTACTTTCTCTTATTCTACCCAGCACATGTGACTGGATTGAAATGATAGATAGTTGTAATATGCAAGTTACAAATACATGCCAAGGGAATATTCATCCATCAATCAATTTTCCATCTTGGGATGTTATCTCTAGTTGAATCCTCTAATAATAAATTATCTCTCTCTAATAGGTACCTGGATGGTCATATACTCTAGGTCTATTAGCTTAGTTGATAGAAGAACACGACTAATATTTTAAAAATCAACCGAATCGATCAATTCAACCATTTGAACCTAGAACCAGTTAATTTTGTTGTTTGGTTTGATTACATGTTTTTACCTAGTTTCGATTCTAGTACAAGATTATGCAAAACAAAACTTTTCTGCCTTGGACAAACTGGTATAAATCGGGTCAGAAAAAGATTCACATATGATATTCTGTCACATGGTACAATGATTCACATCTTATACCAATGCTGCCATTTAAGGCATTGAGCAAGAGTTTACTTCCATTATTATCAACTTGTGATAATGAATTACATACAGAATAATGCAATCCAATAACATTTTCTCGACCATAGAATTTGACACCAGTTAGGCAGTTTCAATGATGAAATAATTCATGGCCCTGACCCATCTCTTGCTTGAAGATTATACATCAAAATAGCATCAACAATGCATCATCACCATCTTGCCATCATGTCATGACTTGATTTCACAATGATTGTTAAAAATGACATTAATCTTTTATATGGATGAGAAACAAATATGATAATTTAAATTATGCACAAAATTAGCTGGCCAATTGAGTCACTAATTTATGTGACTAATTAAAAGCCTCAAACGCGTTTTGCATCTTTGATTAACTAAAACTTGTTACTTAAATCTTAATTGGACACTTGTCAAAAGAACCCTAATTGGTTGGTGCTTGATATGTGAAACAATCATGAAATAAAAAAAGGAAACTAAAGTAATTAAGAGTTGGTGTGAGCTTAATCTTTTTGGTATACCCTTTCTCTTTAGGCCCCAGAATAAGAGAGGTGGTATGGTTTGTAGAATATGCATGTGTTCCCATATGAATCATGATTTGTCTTGTAAATAATTTGATGAAAGTTCATGCTTGCAATATATACATTACATTATACAACTTACTATATGTTATTTTATAATTGGCATTTGTCAAAAAAGAATGTTTATGTTAAATTATTCAGATTAAGGGAATAAATATGTACTGGGATCTTCCCCAAATCTCATTCCACTAATCATTCACAACACTAGGAAACAAGAGTGTTTGTACCAAAAGTTGAAAAAATAAAATTTCCCCAAAGTGGCTTCAAAGTACTTCTTTTCCACAGTTTATAAACAGAGAAAGTCCTGTGGCACTATGAAAAAGTGAGAGATGGTAGCATGAGGAAAACTAGGCAGACTTGGAAGTGTAAGACGACAATAATGAACATACTCAAATGGGTTGGATCCACCTTTAACTTTACTCTCATTTTGCACCTTTCTCTACCTTAATATAATGAACCAAGGTTACACACTTATACCCCTAAACCATATAACAATTTTTTTTTAGTGAAGCTAGATGATATATATATATATATATATATATATATATATATATATATATATATACACTCTTTGAGAAGGCCCTCAACTAAAATTTCCTCTAAATTTTTTGTTGGACCACTATTTTTTTTTTTTCATCTGATAAAGTAAAACAATGTGAAAACCTGCTACAATATTTTTTCCTTGATTTTGAAGCAGATTTAAGTCATTATTGAAGAAGGTGCTTTGGATTGTCTATTTAGTCAGGACCACAAGTTACAACTGAATAGATTTTGAAAACCCTTTATATAGTTTATTACAACCGTACATTAATTTTATAAAGTTTAAAAATGTATCCTTAATTTTTATTTTATTTTTATCAAATTGGCTCGTTGTACATCTATTTTTTTTTATTTGTATCTCTTTTTCCCAAAATCTTTATCCTCTGAAAAGAAATGGATTTGTCTACCTTTTGGCAAATGTATACAGCTTCTAAATATTTTTATAATGTTGTGTAATGCAATCTTACATCATGAATGAGCATGACAAACACCAAACGGAACCTTCTCTTTGCTTATTTTTCGAATTTTTATTTATTTTTTCATTTGGGAATTGGGATGATGAACTTTTTGTAGCATGAGCACATCTATTTCTACTTACCTAAATTATTTATCTTCTTGAGAATTATACGCATGTGTGCATGTGAAAGTGACTTATGTATGAATTGGACATATCCACTCTCTACTGTCCATTTTACATTGAGCGTCAACAAACATGCAAAAATCACAACCGAGTCAACTAAGATTGTTACTTTCTCTTTTTTGCAAAAAGAAAAATATTTTGACATAAATACTTTTTAATTATATATGCATTATAAAATATTGAAAAATAACTGAATGATTGAATTTAAATGGTTAATACATTTCCACTTATAACCAAATGTTTAGAGGAATTTGAGTTTCATTTTGGAGAAGTATCACTTTATGCTTGTAATGAAGTTTTAATTATGCTTGAAAAAGATGCAACTTTAAATAAAAATCACAACTCTAGAAATAAAGCAAAAAATCGCACAATTTTTTTTAAGAAGGCAAATTAGTATGTCAAAATTGATACCGGAGAAAATCAAACATGAGATCTTGAGAAAATCACACTCCAAAGTCACAAACCAATACCAAATTCAAACGGATTAAAAATCATACAATTTTTTTTTATCAAGTAATCTACTGACTAGAAATTCACCTCTTAAGATGAATAAATGAGGTGTTTAAGGTTCGAACTCCAACATCTAAATATATAATGAAATGTCTATATCAACTGAACTAAACTTAGAAAACAAAATCATACAAAAATAAGAATAATTCATAGTTAGTGAAAGAATTATCAACTATTGAGAATAATTTTATATACTTATTTTATTCTTCCATTTATTTACAACTTTTTTTAATGTGTATGAAACGCTAAGAGTTATTTTATTCTTCCATTTATTTACAACTTTCATTATACTCTAACTCATGTTGCTTCTCAACATTATTTTTAGTAAGTTATGATGAATTGAAAAACAAAACAAAACAAAAGGTCAGAATTAAGATAAATTGACTGTACCACAACCGTGTTGAAGGGTGCAAAGTGCAAAGAAAACGCTTTTATGTTTCTTTACCCCGCGCATGCATGTTGTATAAAGTGTAAAAACCTACTTCAGTCACTATTTAGTCTTCATACCGGTATTCAAAATCATAACCAATACTTCTTTGCTACCAAACCAAATAAAGAAAAAAAAATCGAGGTTCACACACAACAAGGGACAATAAGTAGCATCAATTGTAGAACACGTAACCATACGAGGACAATATTCACTGTGCATGTTAGGCACACACACACTATACATCTAATTAACCAATATCGTGACAAATACACATGTCTAATATTTTGAGCATATTCAATCCTATTTTATCATCGCCGGCAGCAGCTATAGCTAACACGATCAATGAAGGTTAGCAGGCCAAGTAGTCATAATATTGTGATCATTGAATTTCCTTCCATGTTTTCCCGTGGGTGACATGCTATGAATCTATAATCGTCAAAACAGTTTTCACCTAACTATTCATGTTCATGAATGTACATGATTAGAGTTATACATTTACCTACAATAACACAACATTATAATGACTTGACATGTCTAAATTTTAATCAAATTTGTTTCGGCTCAAAACCAATTGTCCCCTAACTGTTCTTCTATTACCTAGGGTGTTATAAGATACTCCGTCTCTTCCTAAATATAGACATTCATTTAACTGCACATTTGTTCTTCAAAAAGTTATGCCTTTTTTTTTTTTGGAATAAACCTCTAATTAATACCACTAGATGTGTTAGAATATGAAAAGACAAAATATACTACGTACACATATAAATACAATTTTATTTACATTCAAACATAAAATGGACACATTAACTACACTACCAATTTTTGTGTAAAAATAAAATAAAATATGCTTATTTATTAGGACAGACGAAGTAAACAAATATTGTAAATAAAATGTTTGTGTTATTTAAGAAAAAAATGTTGAATATATATGAGTGTGGACTTTGGAATAGTAGAGAGAGATATAAAAGTTTTTTGTGAGAGGATTTATAATATAAACAGTTAAACATCATATAAATGCAAATTTGTGTTAAAAAACATTCTCTTACTTAAATATCGTGTGGAATAAGCGTTTATTTTATGTTTTTATCCTAACAATAAAAACGTCTCATATTCTCCTAAAATTTATAAAATACTCTCTTGTCTTAGTAATATAAGCAAAAATGGATCAACATAAGTTGATGTATTTGATACAAATTTTGAACCAAATACTTTAATTTTTGTTAACCATTTCTTACTTATATTTTGGAATCGAGAGAGCATTATCTAAACAAATGAAATTGACTACATTAGTTTCATATTAGCGGAAAAAAAGTAAAGTTTCACGAGTTTAATTAAAACCATATGAAAATTTAATTAAAAATACTAGATTCGTCTTAAAATTTGCCTTAAACTTCAATATGTGTTAGATCTGCATGTCCTTAATACTCCTTTAAATTCAATTAATGATTAAAATGCACTTAAACGTACATTTTTCAACGCAAAGAAAACAAGTATTCGTTTTTTTTAGCTTTACTAAAAAAAAGTATTTATATTTTTTAGCTGATCTGTTTTTATATTGATGATTTGATATCAAGATGTAATCATTAATGTTTAATGTTTTGTGGTTCTATTATATTACTACAGTGGGACCCCTTAAAGGATGCACATTATATGACCTTAGTTATGTAGCAACAACCTTATCAAAAAGAAAGTTATGTAACAACAACCCACTTGGAAAACTTGGTAGTGAGTATTCAGAGTTATTATGAGTACCCTTTAAACCAATACTAATAGTAATAACTAAGAATCTACCGTATTAGTTATTCTTGTCTTACATAAATCTAAATTAAATACTAGTACGTATTTCTTCAAAGAAATAGGTTATGGAATTTGGATGGGGTCCCCTTAACGTTGTTGCCACATTGAGGAAGCAATATATATCATAATATTTGCAGTCTGTAGTAATTCCTCTGTCATATGGTCACCAACAGCTCAATGTACTGTTTTGAATGTATATCAATCCAGTTGGTAGAGTTACATATGGGGTTCCACCTATTTCTACTTTGAATAGGTGTCTTTTAATCAATTTTGATCGTTGTGTAGATATATGCCATGGTTAAAATTCAAATGCAGACACTGCAAAGTTAGTTGATTCAAAACATAAATGTATCCCAGAAGTGTATTTTCCCGTGACTTCCATTTAATTTTTTGAGCGTCAATGGTCCTGTGGGGCATTCAAGAATGAGGAGCTAAATATCATGCACAAACATAGCCTTATCATTTAAAACCAGGACCAGCTTAGTCTAAGGAATCATTCATGTAAGAATATAGTGCTTATAATTAAACTCGATAGCTAAAAAATTAAAAATAAAATTTAAATTATGAATAATGACAATTTTGAGATAACCTTATTTTTGTCCTTTTTTTTGTGACAAAAACTATCGAGAAAATAAAAATACAAAATTATTTTAAAATAATTATATAAATATTATTTCTCCTAATTTTCTTTTAAGAAACAAAACCGGTCTATCGAAATTGACACGGTAAAAATCGAATATGACACTTAAATTTCTCTTAGTCATGATTAAAAATGGCTATAAAGTCTAAACTAGTACTAGTATTATGCTACGACTCCAATGAATGTATAAATGCACGGATGTCAGTGAGTCCAATTCTGAAGAGAGGAATTGAAAAATTAAACATTGAGATCAACAAATTTCTAGATTCTATAACATCATCAAATTAAGCACTTCAAATCCTTGTTGGTTTAGTTTTGTTAATGCACCACCGAACTTTTCTTGGATAAATATGCGCATCACCAAACATAATAAAACCCACCAACCGAGTAATTACACAGAACTTTGTAGTTGACACATGGAGTAGATGTTTGGTACTAAGGCATGAGACTCATTCAACACAGTCAATGACACTCACACGAGGCAAAATTGATACTAGTAGTACTATACTATTAGTAAATTAATAACTCTTTCAATAGTAAAGTACTCGTTATAATTTTGAAGACCAAATTTGTGTTTGATTCTCTAAGTACTTGTGGGAATTTGGGTTTTTTATTTTTTTATTAAGAGTGTCATCTTAGTTAATCAAACTCAATATCCAATGTGGTCTTTTTTTTGTGGAAGAGATGAACAAAACACAAGACCAAAATGAAGGAAACACAAGACCTTAATTTGAACGCCTGTCCTTAACTCGGAGCTTGGAATTGCGTCAAATCTGTGTAAATCAATGGAGAGCCATTAACTGAAGTTGTTCCTTTAATTTTTAAATGTATGAGAAAAAAAAAGTATGATCATATGTTGTAAAAGAAAAAAATGTGCACATGCATTCATTCATGATTCATGTGTGCTGTTTATTATTTTGGGAAGGAAAATAAATATTTCTCATTACATTCTATTTATAAGATAATTTTACACTTTTTATACATACATTGGGTCACTATTGAAAAAATGTTTACGCCAACTTGTGTTTTAAGGACATAAGTTAAGAAGTTAAAAAGAGAATTAATCAATAAATGCACAACTTAAAATGATAAAATTTAGGGTTAAATAAGTTTTTCGTTCTTAAAAATATGTTGAATTTTGATTTTAATCCCTAAAAAATTAAACATAATATTTTCGTCCTCGCAAAATTTCTTATTGTGTTTTTGGTCCCTGATGACCAATTTATGTTAATACGAATATTAAAATTATGATTTTTTTATGTTCAAAAAATATGTTCATGTTATATTCGTTTATTATGTTCAACTTTTTTATGTTTATATTATATTCAAAAAATGCCAAAAACACGTCAAAATTATTCTCATTAAGGACCAAAAACAAAACAAAAAAATTTGTGAGAGTGAAAACACCTTGTTTTATTTTATAAGGATTAAAATCAAAATATGTTATATTTATAGGAATGAAAAACTTATTTAACCCTAAAACTTAAAGCTTTCAAAATTAAAATTATACAATTTATTTTTATTTTTGGTTTCTTAACTTGTGTTTTAAGGACACAAGTTAGCGTTTCCCTTAAAAAAACCAATTTTTAACCCTTTCAATTTTTTTTTTTACAGTAAACCCTTTCTATTTTTAATAATGTACTAATATTAGTTACTCCATTTTTAAAAAATAGAGAAGATATCTTCTCATCATCATAATATGTATGTTATAACTAACACCAACATCAATAATGTATTTTGTCAAAAACAAACAAACATCAATAATGTATAATTTTCTTACCGGTTCAAAACCACCTTACATTGGTTGTTACTTGTTAGTTGTTGCTTAAATTTAACTCACATTTTGTTCGTTTGTATGTGTAGAAAATAAATAAAAAGGAAAAAGTGAAGAGAAACCTATTAATTAAAGGGTAATGATATTTTTACCATCCGTATTGAGACAATTTTTAAAACAACTTTTTTATTCTCTTTTTTCATTAGTCAAAAACAATAGAAAAAGAAAAAAGAAGAGAGAATAAAATTTAGCGTGATTATGAAAAAAAAAAGTTATAAAAATACCAAAATAAATGTACAAATATCATTTCTCTTAGTTTAAAAAAATTAACATGTAATTTTTAATTGTATATATGAATACGGAAGTTACTATTATCCAGAAGATAATGACCCTGTCTTATTGTAAGAAAGAAAGAAAGAAGTAGACCATTGTCGTCAACCATCAAATTAAAAATTTCCTTTCACAAAGAAATTCCAAGTTTCCACCGGTGCCAACTCAGCACAATTTTGTTCTTAAAAACAAACACAGTCCCATGCGTGGTACACTACACTCAAATACCCTCTCTCTCTCTAAAACACATAAATAAATTGATACCTTCACTTCACTTCCAGACTCATTCACAAAATCCACAATGGAAGTAAAAAAACAACTTCCTCTGATCTGCATTCTACTAACAATAACAATCTTAACCCTTTCAACAAACGTGACATCTTTAAACCAAGAAGGCTTATACCTCTACCAATTCAAACTCACCTTAGACGATCCAGACTCAACACTCTCTTCATGGAACCCTCGAGACACAACTCCTTGTAACTGGTACGGTGTACGCTGTGACTCCACAAACACCACCGTAACTGAACTTAATCTCTCCAACACCAACATTCAAGGTCCATTCACCGCCTCAATCCTCTGTCGTCTTCCTAATCTCTCTTCCATCAACCTCTTTAACAACTCCATTAACCAAACATTCCCTCTTCAAATCTCTCTCTGTCAAAATCTCCTTCACCTTGATCTCTCTCAGAATCTTCTAACCGGTTCTCTTCCTGAAACTTTACCCCTTCTTCCTAAACTTATTTACCTTGACCTTACCGGTAATAATTTCTCAGGTCCTATTCCTTTATCTTTCGGATCATTTAAATCACTTGAAATTCTTTCGTTGGTTTCGAATCTTCTAGAAGGTACTATCCCACCTTCACTTGGAAATATTACTAGTTTGAAAATGCTTAACCTCTCTTACAACCCGTTTTACCCGGGTCGGATTCCACCGGAGATTGGTAATTTAACAAACCTTGAAGTGCTTTGGTTAACACAATGCAACCTTGTTGGTGTTATTCCTGAATCACTTGGGAAGCTTAAGAAACTTAAGGATTTGGACCTTGCTTTAAATGATTTATATGGTTCTATTCCGAGTTCGCTCACTGAGTTAACAAGTTTGAGACAGATTGAGTTGTATAATAACTCGTTGTCTGGTGAGTTACCTAAGGGAATGGGGAACTTGAGTTCTTTAAGGCTTCTTGATGCGTCGATGAATCATTTAACGGGGAGGATTCCGGCTGAGCTTTGTTCTTTGCCGTTGGAGAGTTTGAATCTTTATGAGAATCGTTTTGAAGGTGAGTTACCGGCGAGTATAGCGAACTCGCCGAATTTGTATGAGTTGAGGTTGTTTGGAAACCGGTTAACTGGAAAGTTGCCGGAGAATTTGGGGAAGAGGTCGCCGTTGAGGTGGCTTGATGTTTCGAGTAATCAGTTTTGGGGGAATATTCCGGCGAGTTTGTGTGATTTTGGTGAGTTGGAGGAGGTTTTGATGATATATAATTTGTTTACCGGTGAGATTCCGGCGAGTTTGGGGACTTGTCAGAGTTTGACGCGTGTGAGATTGGGTTATAATCGGTTTTCCGGTGAGGTTCCGGCGGGGATCTGGGGTCTTCCTCATGTGTATCTTCTTGAGCTTGCTCATAACTCGTTTTCGGGTTCTATTTCGAAGACTATTGCCGGAGCTGGGAACCTTTCGTTGTTGATATTGTCGAAGAATAATTTATCTGGAACTGTTCCTGATGAGGTTGGGTGGTTGGAAAATCTTGTTGAGTTTTCTGCTGGTGATAATATGTTCACTGGTTCACTTCCTGATAGTTTGGTGAATCTTGGCCAGCTTGGGATTCTTGATTTTCACAACAATAGGCTCTCTGGGGAACTGCCAAAGG
>Ga0209282_1001886_pt1 | contig 11826 bp, 7 predicted proteins | sample Mtrugardesep15_FD_187529 | JGI IMG/M metagenome (GOLD analysis project Ga0209282, IMG submission 187529) | Root nodule microbial communities of legume samples collected from California, USA - M. trunc garden sep15 (SPAdes) (version 2) | ecosystem: Host-associated > Plants > Roots > Nodule...
TGCCTTTATCTCCCTTCCATTGCAATTGTTGTTCTTTCTATTTTTCATTAAGTAAATAGCATTATATAACCAAGAAAGGTTATATAATTCATATGTTCTTTCTACTCAACCTTGTTTAATATGTTTAATTCGGGCAACGTCGGGTCTCTAACTTAATATATGTAAAATATATAATCTTTAAAAAAAAATGCTTTTAAGATGGTGTAGTTTGTTGGAGTTCATTCAAGATTTGACTGTATATATAAGTTGAAAGTTGGTGGTTAAAAAGTGAGACCCAGTCTCAGTTTCTTACATGGATTTTATCCAACCCCACCATTAGTCTATCGTAGTCCCAGGATTCTTAGAAGCTTACTTTTTTTATCTCAAGGATCTTAATTTCTCTATCAATAGTTTGTCCTTATTATTATATATCGTTATTATTATACGGCAACAGAGTTGAAAAGGCCTTAGTGGACCAAATAATTGTCACCACATAAACCAAAATATTTTGTTGAGATTTTTCTTGGTAGGGTTCATGCATCTCAAAACACAATCGTCAACCAAAAATTCAAAAGTATAGGTGTGGTTGACCTTATTAGAGAAGACCTTGGCCAATTTATTAATATTGATTGAGGTCCAATCCTACTCTACTGCCATATATGTAATTTGACACCCTTCACAATAGTTACGCAATGCACGTTAATAGACTTCCCTTCACCATCATGAATTTGCTCTCCAAAACAAAGAGGTTGATGATGACTTCAATTTAAGTAAAAGATACATATTACATTGTTCAATTATTTTTTAGTATAAATCAAATTCTATATCCAAAATTTACGACCTTAGTGTTGAGATGATATACAATATGAAGAATAGTTTGAAATATTATGCATATGCGTATGTACATCTTTTCTCAACAAAAAGAAAGTGTATACATCTCTCAAATTGCTACTTGATTGCTATTACTAGTACAAATATAATTTTATAGATAAAATATTTCAATGTGATATCTTATTCAAATAATCAAACATTATCATGTCTAAAAAGAGATCAACCTGAGCACAAACTTCCTAATATGTCATTTTTATTTTCTGAAAATTATTGAAGTGCACATTCTGATTGAGCATGGCATATTCTACAACAAAAACTAATATGTTAAAATCGAATATGTACTAAGCTAGCTAGCTGAAAACTCTCCCCTTGTCCTATAAAATAAAAAACGTCTCCATACATATACTGTACCTATAATGGTATATTCTTGTTCACATGTATCCACCTTAATTAGATATGGTACGTCAGGTATTATAATTAATATAAAATGTTGCAAAAAACAACGTCCACAATATTAATGGTATAAATAAATGTATACCTTCGTACATCTTACAAATAATTGAGGCACGAAGTGACACAATATACTTTTTATTTTATATTTTATTTTAGGAACAATATACTTTTTAATGTAAAAAAGAAAACACTGGAATATTTCTGAAGTTGTATAATCAACAATGATATTATCGGGTAACTTCTTTAAATGCCGATAAAGATATTATACACAGCGACAGTGGAGTATAAAGTATAACCCTCCATATACCAGTATTTGTTCTTCGTTATGTTTTGAAGAATCCATAAGCCTAATATAATTTTTTTTGGACAGAATAAACCTGATATAAAATTCACATCATCATTTTAGCTAGGTCTTAGAGACACATTAATTCATACACAAGATCATCATGAGATTCATCACCTAGCTAGCTTCAACAAGTTAAAAATAAATATTTTGCAATTTTATTTTTGAGTCTCGATATTTTGCATCTATCATTCTAAAAGTTGTAAATGTGATTTAAAATCATAAAAATATCCGATACGTTGATACAGATACCTATCCCATATTACTACATGTTTGAAGTATTCAAACTTCATAAAATACTAGAAGAAAAAACTCACCTGAATAATTTCACCAATTCATTAGACTATTGGTGGAATTTTACGTGGAACATGTTGGTGTTGCCCCGATTCATCAATAGAAAATGGCATGGCTACAAAAAATAGATGGAATCCCTAATTTTTGCAAAGTCGTGCACGCAACCCTATGTTGTTTGATACGTCCTTATTGTTGCCTCCCAATTAAAGACCATTCTTTGTCTCTTAGTACTCTTCTACGCGTTTTCAACTCCGTTTCACCTTTGACTATAAAAAAATAAAAAAATTCCTTGTCACCTTTCAATTAATTCAATTTTTTAACTACATCATTGGAGTGAAATATTCACTAATTTTACTAGTAATGACTAATATCAAAAGGAGTATTTGATTGATCGTCACTAATCGAGTTTTATATCGGATGAGATATGACGTGTACAAATATTTACAAGTGGAGACGATTTTCACCTTACAAAAGAAGATAAAAATATTATTTTTTTAAAAAGAAGGGATAAAAATATATCAAATCGGCCTACACAGGCTTATGGCCTATCCCACAACATGCCAGAACAAAGTTTTTTTTTTCTTAATTAGGGAAGATTGGCATTTTAGAAACCTGTTTAGTTAAAAATTGTTAAGCCACGAGCCATAAAAAGACTTTTAGAACTATTGGACCGACCCACTTAAGTATATATGAATATTTTTTTAGGGGATGAATAATATTTTTTTTGTCAAGTAGCCTAGTGACTATAATTCACTTTTTAAGGTGAATAAATGAGGTTTTTGGGGTTTGAATTTTGGCCATGTCAACTAAGTTATGATCACGGGGACAAATAATATCATTTTTTTTAAGGAAAAGGGGACGAATAATATCATTTATCACTAATACTATTATATTATATTTTATACTTTAAATTAGATTATAAATTTGTTAACATTTTTAGTAATTTAAGCTTACTAGTATGCATTAATTTTCGCATATTCAAATATATTATTATAAACTAAAATTAAAATATGATATAATATATAGTCATAATTTCTAAAAAATTCATTGATACATTAGTTTGATAGTCTATTTAAACTTAAAACACAATACTTATTTAAAGATGTTCATATGAAATATGCTTCATAACAGGCCAACAAGTCATATCACGCTTTCAAAAGGCAAGACACATGCGTATAAAACAAGCCTATGACAGGCTTGGGACTAAAAAAAATTCATAGAGCATGCTTAAGACCTGCAAAGCCTAGCTCGGTCTAACTTACACCCACCCCTACTCACAAACCGATTTTATAAGGATGAGTTAGACCCAAATTTTAACATGGTATTAAAGCCTCCTTCAAGATCATTTGGGTCATCTACTATTAGGTTTTCGTTATTGGGTCACCCGTCATTTATATTCATGCATCAAGCCCAATAGTATTAGTATTGGACGTGAGAGGAATGTTAAAGAGTCTCACATTGGATGAGAAATGACATGAAAATGTGTTAAAGAGTCCCAAATTTTTTAGGGGAACTTAGAGACATTGAAGGGGCCTAAAAGGAATTGCTCATTCATCAATCACTACAATGAGGAAAAAAAACATTTTCAACCAATGTTTACCTAGAGGCATGACCCATTGGGAAAACAACATTATCGATCGAAGGGTATACCCTCATAATGTCTTGGGAAACTACATGTCAATAAAAGGTTATATTTGAGCATTTTTGAGGGGTATGTCCTCCGAAAATATTTGCGTGGAAATTTTAAACCCATCACGAGTGATATAACTCGAGGTAACAAAAATTGAATGCGGGATCAAACCCCCATGAAGTTGTTTATAAAAGAGTCAGTCACTATTTCTCCCTGATTTCTTATTTTACTTGTTACTTTTCTTTCTCTCTCAACTCTCTTAAAATTTCACCACTTCCACCACCACACTGCTAGTGGATTCTTGATTCATAGACAAACCGATTGACTTGACTGCAACAAATTTAAATATTCTAATTACACTTAAGATTATGATGATTAATAATATTATACAATTTATGACAATTTCCATTTTTTTCTTTAACTTATTTTCATAAGTTCTTTAATATAGTTTATAGCATAAAATCAATTTATAGCATATCCAAAAACAATTTAACTTATTTTATCTTTTCATATAGAAATAACTTATGTAAACCTATATATAAGAGTTTATCATGATAAGTGCTTATGCTTAAACCGCAAATAAGTTGTTTATTCAAACACGTGTATAAGTTTGATACAAGGTTGAAAAAGGTGAGTTGGAGATGGAAGTTCATGAGGATCGGGGGAGAGGGAGAGAGAGAGATAGAGAGAGAGTTGTTTTGGTAAAACAAAGGTTATTAAAGGTATTTTTGTAAAACCACCATGAACAACTCCTCTAAAATGACATCAACTACTAAATAAATGACTCAATTTCTTTTGTAAAAGTACAATATGACCCCTCAAAATTTTCAAAAATTATAAACTGGCCTCTCAAATTGACATATTTTTGAATTTTCTAAGTTGACCAAAAAAAAATTGACAGGTTCATTTGCCACCCACCATAAAAATAGATGGGTGAGATTTTAAGTCATCCACCTCTAATTGACCTATCCTAACTCGTTTTTTAAGACGAGTTAATGACAAAATGAAACGAGACAAGACAAATTGATCCATTTTACTATCTTATCATTTCTCAAACTCGCATGTACCATTTTCATAAGATAACACTCCCCCTCTCACATAACTAATTCAATTTTTGTTTTCATAATGTAATATTTTAGTAATTTCATATTTTAAAATTAGATAACTATGATTCAATAAATAAATTGTCTTTGAAGTGTTATAATTTCAAATTATTAAGTGATCCTTTTAGGAAACTTTTTTTTTTCGTTGAGTTAAAGAGATTAAATATTTATTTTTTTTATTTGAAGGAAGATTAATTATTTATTAAATATAAAAAATAATATTTATTTAAAATATAAATGATAGGTACAGATCCTTGAACTCCAAAATGACAAATCATGGTGGATTATCTTAACGGTGATTACGGCGGATGAAGATAAACATTGGTCTTAAAAATAGATAGCGACACTCGTCTATAGCTTTATATATTGTTAAAAATACCCCTTCAAAAGAAAATATTATTAAAAATACAATTGGGTTTTGTTAAGATCTTTTAAAAATGAACCTTATAAAATTCTACCAAAGATCGGCACGTTAATGAATAATGAATTTTGATTTCACATTTGCTAACTCAAATATTCAAATGTGGGAATATATGTTCAATGAGTTGCTAAGGTGATAATGCTTCTAAAATAGCATGAATCTAGCCAAGTATCTCGAACTATAATAAGAGGATAATTATTGAACCTAACTAAACCATCAAATATTCTCTGATGGTTATAATAATAACAACACAATTTAGCCATCTTAATAAATTCTATACATTCAGTTAAAATATAATGGTCGGTTGTAGAATAAAGATGGTGGTTTCAATTATAAGATGGCAGTTGTTGGAAGTTGTAAATGAATTTGGATCCCGTTTGAATGAGTCGCATTGCAACATTTTTGTTTTATGTGCCCAAATTGGTTTATAAATTGGATGGGTCAACGAGTTAGAGACTTATAAGGGGACAAAGAACAAAATTGATGTGGTTGAACTAGAAACCGCCTCTTATCCTTGGATTAGAAAAGAAAATTCACCACTTGAGAGATTTAAATTTGAAATATTTTATAAACCTTTAAAAGGATTAAAATAATTAAGCAGTTGAACACAAAAAATACTCTAAGAAACATAGAGAATAGATTTAAAAAATAGGATAATTAAATTAAGACTGAAACTGAATAGCTTAAATGATTTGAGTTAAAGATTTAATGAAGTTGAAAGGAAAGTTCAAGTTCTATGTAAAAGATAAAATACTATCACAAAAGTTAATACACTAAAATTATTTATTTATTTATTTTAAGGGAATATACTGGCATTATTATGCATATAAAAAAGTATTAATCTAATTAAGCAGTTGAACGCAAAAAATACTCTAAGAAATATAGAGAGGACAGATTAAAAAAAGATATGATAATTAAATTAAGATTGAATAACTCAATTGATTTTAGTTAAAGATTTAATGGAATTGAAGGGAAAGTTCAAATTATATGTAAAAGATAATATAAAATTATTTATTTTAAAAGGAATATACTAACATTATTATGCATATAAAAAGAAAATCAAAGAGTCTCCTAATACCTAGTTTCATCCATGTTCTACCAAAAACAACATAGTTTCATCAATATGAGTCCAAAATCCAAAAATTATTTGAACACTATAGAACTCCATCATTATAATTTATTTATTTTTCATAACATCATTATCGGTTAGTAAATATTTACCATATTTTTTTGAGAGATTATAAACATGTTCTTTGTTGGTCTTGTCATGTTCTTTGAATGTTAAGCATAGATGTGAATAAATTTCTTTCTAAAAGTGGTATTTTGGTAAGAAGTATGATGATCTATGTAGTTATTACAAGTAGGCAGTTGAACATGTTCTTTTTTGGTCTTGTCATGTTGATAGTGTTTTCTTTCTCGTTCTTATTTTTGGTTGTTTCTTGTTAGTTTTTTCCCCTACTGTTTTACATTGTGGTTTCATTCTCTAAATGTTAGTCACTATGTTAATCATTTCTTGTACTCTTTCTACACTTATGGTTTTTCTTTATTTAGCGTCTCAAGAACATGACAAATATTGTTAGTGTAGTCTTTTTTTAGGTGATATGAGTTTATAAATACTAGTTGTAAGTATAAATATTTCAACACACTGATCAATCAATTAAATAAGTCATTAGTTGTCCTTATATAGCTTTCTTTCTTTTAGTTTGTCATTTTTTTCTATCCGATCTGAGTAGTTTAATATTCGATGTCGAATGCTCATTGGATTAGTTTGTAGAGGAAATAAAATTAATTTCTTAACGTAATTGCTTGATCAAGAGGAAATTCACTGTCACAACTCACAAGTGTTAGTTAGACTATATATATATATATATATATATATTTAATCAACTAAGCAATCAATTAATTATCTAACCAACCAATTTTAATATATATACACACAAAATTACACATGAGTATAGAAGACAAACGAACAACTGTGTCGTTAAACTTTTTTCCAAGACAAAACTAATGCTCCATAACATTAAATTTTATGTTAAAAGGAAACAATATTATCTGATAAATGATATAAAAATAAGTTCATGAATGTTGTAACTAGTCGAATTAAGTAAATGACTAGTCAAATTCACACAAGTGAATCAACAATTACAAGTTCTTATAAATAAAGGGTAAAATGTAAGAGATTTGGTTAATTGATTTGTTTGGCTGAAGTTTGAAGAGAAACATTATTGTCTTCAAAGGATATACTTTAAACTAAAACATGGAGTATTTGTGACTTTGAAGGAGGGCCACGAGTGCAATTTTTCAGATTGGTGCATAATCGATCTGTTAAAGTATAATTCAAATTCTCATGTTAGTTAGTTGTGGATAAACTCAACTGTGTTTGTTGGTTAGTTAGTTAGTTAGTTAGTGGCTTGTAGTGCAAGTTACTCAACTTAGCCTATAAGTACTTAGTGTTTGTATTCAGTTGATACATCATAACAACACAATATAGCACATTCAATAATAAAGAGTTTTATCATTCCTTTGTAGTTTCCTCTCTAAAGTGTGAGTGTGTGGAGATCATTGATCTCAGTACAAAACGTTCTGAAGTACCCATAACATTCTAATCTTTCTCTCTATTCTATATGTGCATGTTCTATCAGTGGCATCAGAGCCTCTGGTTCATGATCCATCGGGTTTCAGGCATATAGCTTCCGCAAAGAGATTGTAGTTCATTATCAACCAAGCAACAAGGCACATGCGGTAATGGTTTATGCAAAGGTTATTAGCACTTGGTTATTGATACATGTGGTGTCAATACCGGCTTTTGAAAAGGAGTTTTCTCAAGTCAAGAAATGGGAGAAGTGGGTAGTGAGGATACAAGAAATTTTTGGTTTGCAGAGTTTGTTAGAAAAGATTCAAAGTGGTATCCAAAAAGAGGAAGAGAATGTTGATGACACTAAGTCATATATCACTTTTGCATTGATTTTATGTAACGTTGAGTCGAGTTCAGGTGTTTTTGCATGAACTATGAGCCACAAAGAAGTGAAATTCAAAGGCATGAGTACAGGTTAAACCGTACTACGATTTGGAGACGTTTTGAGGAGTTTTGGCTCCTGGAAAAATCGTAGTACGATCTATAAGCATCGTACTACGATAATGAGGAGCATCTGGGTTGGATCTGCTTGTAAGGACACATCGTACTACGATTTTTAGCATCGTAGTACGATTTTTTTTTGCAAGACATGGAATTTTTCTATAAAAGCCAAACTTTCAAAATTTTAGAGAAAAAAGAAGACTTTTGGAGCTGGATCACTGAATAGAAGGTGGGAGACCATCAAAACTCATAGCCGGTTACTAATTTCATGTAATGAATTCTTCTTTATCATTAGTTATTTATGATTTAGCCATGAGTAGCTAGATCTTTTGTGATTAGGTCAAGAGATGATTATGTACTAATTCATGTGATGTAACCTGAAACTCTTACTTTTATGAATGTCAGTCTAGTTTATTCAGTATATTTTGCTCTTAACGCCTTCATAATTCTGACCCAATATAATTGATTAAAGAGATTATGTGACTATTGACACTAGCATATAACTCGGACATATTTATGTTGTTTAATTCAATAGACAATTTAGGAATAGATCGTTGTTGGATTGTGATAATTGAATTAACGGACTCATTAATCTTTGATGATTATAGGTTCACCTAAGGAATTAGGGAATTATGATTAGATAAGAGGACTTAGGATCAAGGGATTGACCTATGTTAATTTGTTAATTCGTCGTAAACTTTGTGACATTCGTGGACTTAAGAAACATGTTGCTAATGAATGATGTGCAAATGAATCAATTGACCTAGTCATTTCTTAAATTATTTCGAAAACTAACGTTACTTTCATCATTTTAGTTACAAATGAACTCGAATCCAATTGCCAAAGAAACCCCCAATTTTATTATATCTTAATGTTAATGTTCTTGTTAAGTTGATATCAAAACAGTCCCTGAGGAAACGAATTATTTTATTACGCGATTTTAGATTAGCACACTTGCTAATTTTCTATCAAATGCTTCCTGCGAGAAATCCATGAAAGGAGATAAAGAGGCTCTTTTCAAGATCCATGAGTGTGTGGATAAGGTGAATTCAAAAGAAAGAGATAATAAGGCTCTGTTCTTGGTCCATAAATGTATGGAAAAGTTGAATTCAGATTGGATTTCTTCTACCACAATTGTAGATTCTTCTACCCAAAGTGCAAATAAGGTGTGGAAAGCTCAAATAGGAGTTGTTTCAAGAAAAGCTCAACAAGGAGCTGAAGAAGAAAGATGTGATCAGGAGAGAAACATAGACATGGAGGGGAAACAGAATGAAAACCCAGAAACTGATTCAGAAACCGAAGAAGAAGAACAAGGTTACAAAGTTTATTCATGTTCATATTTAATTTAAAGTATTGTTCGGTTTTATGAAGAATTGCAAGGAGGTTGCAATGTTAAACGAAGAATTCATATTAGGAAGTTTCGTTGTTGTTCACTTGAGAATTCGGTCTTGGCTGTGATGTTTATGGCAAGGAGGTTCAAGAATCCAAGAAAGAAGGGTTCTATCACTACCAAGAGAGATAGATCGAATTATGCATCAAGAATTGATATGGGTGCTGTTGTTTCAAGTAATGAAGGTGATTGTGTGATTAAGACATTCAAGTGGATTACACGATCAACTATGAAAAATTTATTCAGTCAGATGAAGAAATAAGAACTGAGTTAGCACAAAAAGGTGTTGATTTTATGCGTGGAGTTGATGACATATTCATGATATCAAAGTGTGTTCAAATTGCTTGTTTTCTTGAAGTATTGAGCTTGAAACACAAGATTTTCTATGTGAGGAAACATGGAAATGTTGCAGAAAATTCAGGTTCTGTCCATTACAAAAGGTTAATGGAAATTCTGGGTGAAGTTCAGAAAGTTAATGAAGTTCAGAATGTTCATCAAGTTCAGAAAGTTAATGAAGTTCAGAATGTTACTGAAGTTTAAAAAATGCAGTAAGGATTGAAGCATAAAATTCTGTTTTCTATATTAGTTAGAAGCAAGATATGCTGATTCACATTCATTGTCAGAAGCACAAGTAGATTATGGAGAATCAAGCTGGTAGTAGTATGAATGATGCAGCAAGGCTTGAGAAGAAAAAGCCTCGTGATTTTAGTTTTGTTCCAAGTTAAGATGTTAGTAGAATCTGAATTAAGGGAGTGTGTTGAAGTATAATTCAAATTCTCACGTTAGTTAGTTGTGGATAAACCCAACTATGTTTGTTGGTTAGTTAGTTAGTAACTAACTAGTTAGTTAGTTAGTGGCTTGTAGTGCAAGTTACTCAACTCAGCCTATAAGTATTTAATGTTTGTATTCAGTTGATACATCATAACAACACAATATAGCACATTCAATAATAAAGAGTTTTATCATTCCTTTGTAGTTTTTCCTCTAAAGTGTGAATGTGTGGAGAACGTTTTGAAGTACCCAGAACATTCTAATCTTTCTCTCTATTCTATATGTGCATTTTCTATCACGATCTACCCTTTAATATGTTTGAAGCAACGAAGTTAAGTCTCTACTTTACATTTGTGACAATCAAACTATTGTTACAATTATAAAAATGTAGTAAAATAATTACTAATATGATCTTTCTCTCATTTATTATTCTTTATTGATCCGTACGATCGAAATCATGTAACATGATACTACATTAATGAGGGAACAAAGAGAGAATACCAGTACTAGTATATGCACAATTAATTTAGTGTAAGTGAAAAATATTGTGGCTGGGTTTTTTATTGTGAGGATTAGATGACATGGAAATGATGTCAGCAAATGCAACGATTGACATGCGGATTGGAGGAACAAAAAGCCAGACATGGAAGGCACGTGCCGAACCTTCTTAATAGGGATTAAGAGGATTCATTTTCATCTTTCGTAAGTTTTTAATTATCTAATTCAGTTTCTTAACAAAAATAAAATCGAAATTAGCTATTGATATTTTTAAAATGGGAATTGATTAGTCCATGATTCATTATGATAAAAATAGTCACGTTAATAGAATGTTTGTGAAACATTCTTCAAAGATTTTAAATTAGGAGATTATTATTTAAAAAAATTCAATACTTTGATTTTCAATGCACTTAATTCACATATTTTCACAATTTTTTTTTGAGAGACCATATTTTCGCAAAACTTATCATCTAAGATTTTAAAGAGTGTTTTAGGAGCATTCATTAGATTTTTTTTTTAATAAAAGGTGTTTGGCTTTTTATTTTGATTCACTTTTAAAATCACATTCATGAGTGATTGTTCAGTATAAAACTTTAATAAATGCTAACAAATGCACTTAAAACATTGTTTAAACAATTAAAGTGTGTTTAAGTTGTATTTTCAAGATTTTGTCAAAAGAAGTTGTACTTTTAAGATAAAGTTTATTATTGTAACCCTAAAACTTGTTAGTCTAACCCTAAAACTTTTAGGAAAATATTGACGAGAGCCTCTGGAACACTCTTTAAAAATAATAAGTGGTAAATATTTATGAAAATGTTTGTATTCAATTAATTGAAATTAAAATATTTAATTTTTTTTATAGAATAATTGGTTATTTTGAAATGCTTAAATGATGTTCCAGAGATACTTATTAAAAAAAAACTTAACATTTATTCTAAATAAAACTCACAAAATAGGGTGGATTCTAGGGTGAGGGTCCAATTAAGTCCCTCACCGGTTTACCACTTTAATTGACCATTAGATTTAACAAGTCTATA
>Ga0209282_1001888_pt1 | contig 11822 bp, 6 predicted proteins | sample Mtrugardesep15_FD_187529 | JGI IMG/M metagenome (GOLD analysis project Ga0209282, IMG submission 187529) | Root nodule microbial communities of legume samples collected from California, USA - M. trunc garden sep15 (SPAdes) (version 2) | ecosystem: Host-associated > Plants > Roots > Nodule...
AAATATGTTTATAAGCGAGAGACACCTCACCTTACAAGCTCATTTGTAGGGGTTGAGTTAGGCTCAACCCAAATTCTAAGAGTCGTCAATTCCAGTCCCAACAATGTCTTCCCAAATTTCTTCTCAATCATTAAAAAGTCCAATTTGTTGTGTTTTGACACAAGACTCGTGGATAAATTCCCTCTTTATGACAAAATGAGGTAATGACGTGATTGAAGTACAGTGCCATTATCTGATCTCATCCTTTTGGTACTCACCAAATTGTTTTTTAATGATTGCGAAGAAATTTGGAAAAAGGTTTGAAATGATATTGGGAAAATTTCAAGTCCCTCATAGAATAGAGATAAAGCCTGCAATGAGTTTATAAAGAGTGACACCATTCACCGTACAAGCCGGTTTTGTAAGGATTGATTTATGTCCAACCCCAATTATAAGATGGTATCAAAGATTATCCATGATCCATTGGGCTGCCTGCTATTTGTCTACTCGTCGATACGCACCAGATGTGTGGTCCTGAGCGTGAGAGGGGTGTGTTGAGTCCCACATCAGATGAGATATGACCCAAAAATGTTTATAAGTTGAATGACCCAAGTTTTAAGAAAAAGTATAACTTTATCCATGTTTTTCTCCAGGAATATATTCTCCGACGATGGCTCTTCAACACCAGACGAAGCTGCATGGCAATCAGTGCAGGTATGTCTTCTAAATGATGGTAACATTTTTGTTTAAATTTGTAGAACAAATATTGTGTTGTGTGTGAATTCCTGAAAAATCTATCTAAGCCATGATGTTGAACCCAGAGACCAATTCAAGTCATACAATTTATTAGCCTTTAAGCATTCATCAGTCAAGTTACTTCATTCAACTGACAGTCGAGGCTCTCGGTTTAACATTTTGGCTTCTCTTGAAGGATTCTCCATTTTTTAACTAACATTTTTTATATATTCTTATCATATTGGAGTCTCTTTCCTGTAAAATCAGGGTGCTTATGGTGATTATTGTTGTCATCGCATGAAGTACTTATGAGATTGCTGGCTTCTTCTCTTGCTAGAGCTTCCTGTTTATTGTATTGACTGCTGATTTTCCTTTTTGTCTAGAACTCTTTCCAAAATAACTATATTGACAATTAGAAAACTCTATGTCATCACCATCTTTTGTATTGTTTTGTTTCTCTGTGTTTCCTTTGCCTTTCATTTTTTTAAATACCTAATGCTTATATTTGCTTTCACAATGCTTACCTATTTTCCTTAATTATATTGAGTACAACAACATTGATACTGAAATCATATTTTGTTATAGGCATTGGCCAGGTATGCTCGACGGGAAGTAAGTTGCATGACTTTAACAGGTAAATAATAACTTTTCTGTTTGTAATATATTTATTGTTGATTATGAAGTGAACGAAAATTGGCTAATGCCTACTTCTATATACTGGTTGTTAAAATGGGCTGAAGTGATCCCTATCTCACTACAGGGATCTCACTGGAAAACCTTCCCTGAACAAGGGTTTTGAGGCCACAAATATAATTGTAGTATTTCGCTAGGAGTTCAACTTTAATTCCAATAGAATATTTTGATCAATTTGTCTAGTTTCACACTTTTTATTTTTATTTTTATAATTGATAACCACATGCTAGTTATCTATACATTTTTAAACTTTCTACTAATATTATTTATGGACTGCATTCCGCTTTTAACTAGATGGGTTTCAACATGCATTATTCGTTCCTTTGTGTCTGGTGATCTAGTTAGAAACATAGAATTTTCATTAAGTCATGTTATGTAAATATATAATATTAGTTAGCTGCATGCCAATTTTAACCTCCCAAGAAAACAGTGCTATATTGAACTGGAACACTCCATGCATGATAGCTGTTTTACTAGTAGAATACATGAAACCGTGGAAGATATATGTTTATGAAAAACTCTGCAGATCTTATGGAGATGTTATTTTGCCCCCTTTCAACTTTGTATTTACTAAGTCACGGAATTTGAATGGCAGATAAAGAAGCACTATTGTCGGGGAATTTCATGTTTACCTCTTTAAAGGATGAGATCAGAAGCAAAGAGGGGCATCAATTATAAAGTAGTGATTTCTAAATCTGCGACTAAGTAAATGTAAAGTACATGCTGTTTTTTTGTTTTGTTAACATTATATTTTTTTCAATAATCACGATAAAAGATTGTATTGTTCTCCATAAGGCTTTATTATTCACTTAGCTTGATGTTGAGAAACTATAATTTTCATATACTTGCTCATACAAGTGATAAAAGATGAGGGCAGAAGTGATTGAGAAATGTTTTTTTTCTCCTTTTGTTCTTTGGTCCTCTTTATAGACCTTGATAGCTTTAATTTTATGCCTCAGTTATACGAGGCATTACAATGCAATATACTACTTAAACATTTAAAGGAGAAAGGAATAAGAATCAGAAAAAATTCTAATTAATCCTTTTTGGAGTGACTCTCTTGTTCTGCTTGCAATTCCAATAGGACCACTCAGCTCTTCCCTTTCCCCTCTAAGGTCGTAGAATATTGGCGATTTCTTGGAAAAGAAAATTTGTGTGAAATGGCCTCAAAATCTTGCCCTTTTTACTTAAATACCTGCAGTTTTGGAAGGAGATTCAAATGAATGCATATAATAGGGAGTTGATATACAGTAAAAGTCTTTCATGGACACAACCCCAAATAAAAAGGGACGGAGGGAGTATTATTTAGACACACTGACATAAAACTAACAAAATTAAATAAAAAGTATTTAATCACATCAATTGATATATTGTACTTTTATTTTTCTTTAACTTTTTCTTAGTTTTGTGTGTGCCCAAATATTTTGATTTGGGTTTGTGCCCAACCAAGTGTTCCTCTGACATACATTGTCAATTTGATCAATCTATTCCTTTTCAGATCTTCATGACTTCAGCGGATTGTTTGCCTCAATCGAGGCTTATATATAGTGTACACTTAATAAACACAGGATTCTCTATACAACTCCTTAATTCACGGAGTTCATAATAACTGGAGGCCTAAAGACATTAGAAGTCCTAAGATTCAACAGAAACATACTCCTTAAAGGATTAACTAAATAATTATGTATTTCTGGATTTTGTTACTATAGAGTTATGTTTGCATTGTCAAAATATTCTGACTTTGCCTATTTTATTGACTTATTGCACAAGCGTTTATTATGATAAACACTTATGTATAAGCTTGCATTAGCTCCTGTTATATCAAAAGATAAAATAACATTAAATTGCTTTTGTATATGTTGTAAGTTACTTTTATGAAGCTACTCCAATTCTATCAAACAATTTCACAAAACTTATACCAATTGATAATCTCAAAAAATCAATCCAAATATCCGCGAGTTACTAACCCAAAAACATGTAAACAACGAGTAAAGGTAAAAACTACTAAAAGGTAGAGAGGAAGGACCAGCTCTATAGGCTCTAACCATTTATTATATTTTATACTACCAACCAACCATAACTCCTTTGACTAGAGATGCATCTCTACTTGCAAGAATCTCACATCCCGTATTCCCACACTAGGCATGCACCTACACCTCTTTGTAGAATGGGTATGCACCTATCCATTCCCCATTCTAAATTAGGTAGGTATACTTACTTACTTCTGTTAAAACAAAAAAGTTTTGAATATGTTTTTCCATCTTATCCATTTCTCGCGCGCTCTATTTTTTTTACGAAAACGTCAATGTGATTTTTGAATTTTATAATCCGAATTGAGTATTCCCTATGTTTTGGGTGGAAAAATAAGTCATTCACTAATTCGGATTTTATAATCCGAACACCTAAAAAAATAGGGCACACTCTTTGCTTTTTTTTCGGGATATAAAATTCAAACACCCCATAAACACCCTTATTTAGAGGAAACACAATTTAGATTATATAATCCGAACTGTATCAACATAAATTATGAGTCTGTTTGTAACATGAATAACCAGTTTAAGGACTATGTTACTCTTTCTAACTCGCATCTTTTTGTTTTAAGTCATTGTTAGTTGTTCTTAGTTCAAAATCCAGTTTTCGGGCTATTTGATCATATTGCTCCGAAACTTTCCCATAATCACAGGAAAAAAAAAGTCAAGGATCAAGACTCCCATAAAAGTGACTTCTTACGGAACTCTATCTCTCATAATCCAAAATTCCATCGTTTAGAGCCATTTTTCATTTTTATTTTTTTATTTTCATATTCTAAAAAAAAAAATATATCCTTTTCTTCACCGTTGCCAAGAGGCCTAGTTTTTTTTGGTTTGTGTTAATCATCTGATTCTCAGACGAAAGAGATCTTGATAATCCAAGGTTTGGCGGTGAGATAAATATAGCTTAATTAAGAATTGTTTCACTTAAAAATCAAACTCAAGTTGTTCCAAACAATTTGTCTTTTGGTGAAGCTCATTAACCACTTGAGCACAATGCTTGGTTGAAGCCTAGTTAATTATAGGCTTAAATATCTCTTTGATCCTTTAACTTATTTTGTGGCTTAATTGTAGTCATGATCCATTAACTTATAGGCTTAAATATCTCATTGTTATTTTAAAACGATATATAAAATGAAATTTTTTATTTTCTAGAATGATATTTATGGTAGATTGGTGGGAATAATATTTTAAATTGCTAAGAAAAAATGGAAAATAAATTTCAAGTTTTATTTTAACAATGGAGAAGCTCATTTTTTTTAAAATTATGTATTTTTTGCTTCATAACTTAAGACTAAGATTGACTTTGGGTTAAAAGTGAATTATAGCCACTAAGATACAACTAAAAAAAGATTGACCTTGAGTTATGTCAGAATTGGGTTTATTTTTTTTATTTCTCCTTAATTTATGTTATCTTTTTCAAAATGATGTAGACAAATTGAATGTTAAACCAAAAACCAAATTGAATGTTAAACATTAAAATTAATATTAATATTTTTTTATTCAAAAATTATAACTCAACCGACAAAAATACTGAATTGTTATGTCGAATGTTAAGTTTGGGGTTTGAGCCCTGACTCCTCCACTTATCTATATGTAAGAGTGAGTTTTCAATGACTGTTATCATTTCGTTTATCTAAAATAAGTTACACGTTTTGGAATTTAATTTAGGACCACTTTTTTTTTTTGCAAGATTTGAGGACCACTTCTTAACTTGCATTTTATTTTTGATACATTTGTCAAAAAAAAATAAAAATTGATACAATTAATTTGATTTTTTTTTTTTGAGGGAATACAATTAATTTGATGAAATATAACTCAGAAAGTTGGTGCGCTATTGTAAACCACGCGATACCAAATTTCATTCCTACTCAAAAAAAGTTCAAAGAGTTTCTATAAATACATGAACAATTAGAAGAAAATACACCATTGGCATGCAAATTAAGTTGAACTTTATTAATATCACATTAAGTAGTTGCATTGGGTTGTTAGGACACCTATTCCTTAGAAAAAAATCTCCATTTAAACACAAATTAAACTTTCATATATCAATATTTGTATCTTTCAAGGTTCCAAAAATGACAACAATTAGGAAAAATACCAATGAGCCTATCAACAACAATGTTGGTTTGAATGGTTTCCAAAATCATGTAACTAATGGTAGTATCCATAATAAACCTTTGTTGGTTACAAATGAGAGTAACACCCTTGGTCACCACATTGCAAAACGTTTAGTTGAAATTGGAATCAATGATGTGTTTGCTGTACCTGGAGATTTTAACCTTACACTTCTTGATTATATAGTAGCTGAACCTGAAATTAATCTAATTGGATGTTGTAATGAGTTAAATGCTGGTTATGCCACTGATGGTTATGCAAGATGTAGAGGTGTTGGTGCATGTGTTGTTACTTTTAGTGTTGGTGGACTTAGCATTCTTAATGCTATTGCTGGTGCTTATAGTGAAGATCTTCCAATTATATGCATTGTTGGTGCTCCAAATTCCAATTGTTTTGGAAGTAACAAGATTCTCCATCACACCATTGGTTTACCTGATTTTAGTCAGGAACTTCGTTGTTTTGAGCCTGTAACTTGTCATCAGGTAACTTTCGCACCAAATTCAAGGAATTGAGTTGTGTGCAGTCACCCGCATCTTCAATCAATGTAGACTTTGATTTTTCTTTTCTAAATCTAAAATACGACTTTGAAAGGTGGACCGTCTAATCTTTCTTGATCGAACGACCAATGATGTGTCTGAGCGTGTGCAGTCACAAATTGTGACTACACACAGTTCAGATTCTAAATTCAGATGAAATGAAAAATATCAAGTTGATCTTGTAAAATATTCAACATCGATAAAAATAGTTCTTGACGAGGACTCAAACATCCATTAAAATGATCTTAAAAGTATTAATTTAACCAACATTCAAAATTTTAGAGGTTCAAATTAATGCTTTTTATTTTGAAGAACCAAATAGGTTTCTGTGTTTTTTTTTCCTATAAGTTTGCCCATCACTCTAAATTAAAGCATAAGTTATAGTGTAAAAATTCAACTGTGTTATTTAAATTCTAAACATGGGTATGGTATTATTACTGTGATTTTTTTTAGGCTGTAATAAAAGACCTAGAGGATGCACATGAAAAGATTGATACAGCCATTGCAATAGCTCTAAGAGAAAGCAAGCCTGTATATATCAGTATAGCCTGCAATTTGCCTACCATCCCTCACCCTTCCTTCATTGAGCAATCTATCCCATTTTATTTGACTCCCAAGTAAGTATATATATATATATGTGTGCGCGCGTGCGCTCTTTTCTGAATTTCTTACCAAAATCATATATACCAATGTTTTTGTTTCTTAGTATTCTTGTTGTTATCTACCACTATCTCTAAATATAGGACCCCGCTGAATAAAACACGGCAAATAAAAAAGTTGATAGTGATATATTTGAACACAAAACAACTCATTTCTTCATTTCATAGACACGGTTCAAAGATGTGGTTAGTAGTTATATTGAGATGGTATTAATGAATATAACAAGCCGCTACAACTTTTTAATCATGCAATGTAGTTAACCACATTTTTGAAATACATTAACCATGTAACGAATAGATGAACTTTGTTATGTAAAAATTTCACTATGTTCAAATATATCCCCACCAACAATATTCTAAACGTAATTAACCATAAATACTTCAACAAATTATGCGTCGAAATAACACAACTGTAGTAATAATTAAGGATTCTGACTCCATTTTTTTCCTTGTTCAGATTAACTAATCAAACGAGTTTGGAAATTGCTGTGGAAGCAACAGCAAAATTCTTAAACAATGCAACCAAACCAGTAATGGTAGGCGGTCCAATGATGCGTATATCGAAAGCTAGTGAAACTTTCATGGAAATGGCAGATGCATCAGGTTATGCAATAGCAATGTTACCTTCAGCAAAAGGTATGGTATCAGAGAATCATCCTCACTTCATTGGAACTTATTGGGGTGTAGCTAGCACTTCTTTCTGTGCAGAAATTGTTGAATCTGCTGATGCATATCTATTTGCTGGTCCATTATTCAATGATGTTGTCACATTGGGATACTCACTACTAATCAAAAAGGAAAAAGCTATTACAGTGCTTCCTAATAGAGTTATTATTGGAAATGGACCTACTTTTGGAAATATTTCAATGAAGGATTTCTTTAAAGCACTTACAAAAAGACTTGAACGCAACGCGACTGCGATTGAGAATTACCGAAGAATTTCCGTCCCAGATGGTTTTCCAATTCAATGTAAGCCAAATGAGGCTTTAAGAATCAATGTTTTGTTCAGACACATAGAAAAAATGTTGTCATGTGACAGTGCTGTGATTGCTGAATGTGGCGATGCGTGGTTTAATAGTCAGAAGTTGAAACTTCCACAAGGATGCGGGTATGAAAATTGTTTAGTACAAATTTAAGAATAATAATAAAAATGTGACTAGTAACATTTGGCTTTATATTATTATAGGTATGAATGTCAATTGCAATATGCATCATTAGGCTGGTCAATTGGTGCCACTCTTGGTTATGCAAAAGCTAATCCTCAAAAGAGAGTCATTGCTTGTATTGGTGATGGTTGTTTCCAGGTGATTCAGTTTTACTCTTTCAATTGATCATACTTTAGTCGATATTTTTTTCTTACTTAATCTTTAATCAAGACGTGAAAACTTCGAGTATAACATTGTAAAAAGATAAGTTATGAAAAGAATTTATAAATATATGATACGTCTCACACCTTATTAGTCAGTTTTATAAAGATGAATTAAACTGTACTACAGGTGACAGGACAAGAAGTCTCGACAATGTTACGATGGGGACAAAACGTCATCATCTTTCTAATCAACAATGGTGGTTACACAACTGAGGCAGAAATTCATGATGGACCTTACAATGTGATAAAAAATTGGAACTATTCTGGACTAATTGAAACAATAGACAATGGTGAAGGAAAGTGTTTTACTGCCAAGGTGAGATAATCTTAAAAAACACTTGTAAACATCAATTAAGAATATCAAATTCATAAGCATTTAACATTAATGCTCTACATGAAGGTGCATTGTGAGGAAGAGCTAGTAGAGGCAATAAATACAACAATGGAGAGTAAAAAGAATTGTCTATGTTTCATTGAAGTGATTACGCACAAAGATGATACAAGCAAGGAACTGCTTCAGTTGGGAAATAGACTAGCTGCTCTCAATGGACGTTTTCCTCAAGATAACTAAAGATCATAAATATCTAAGTACATGTTTAGAATCATGGTATGTTTGACGAAATTGCGGTGACAACGTGATTTTATTGCAGTCTTGTCGAAATCACAGTGGTGCACCGTAATTATGAAAAATTCACTGTCAATCCAAACATGCATTTAAGTTCTTTCGTAGGAATAATATGTTCGACTATATGTTATTCATAAGGAAGAGAGTTGCCTGCATGGTTTCACATTAGTTCTTGATTCAATTGCTAATAAGAAAATGTTTCATGTTTTTTTTTGTTCATCTCTCAATTCTGTTTTACCTTCCAATTATTGATGATGTTCTAACCTTTTATTTTTGTGACTATTCCTTTGTATATTTTCATTGCCTAGCATCTTTTGTTTTGTCATATCCTTTAATTTTGTTCTTTCTCTCAGATTTTAGTTGAAATGTTGGTGAGAATTGAGATCATAAAAGTTACACGTATACTCCTTCAAAAAAAGTTACACGTATACTATGATTTGGGTGATATCTAATTTCTTTTTTGTGAATATTTCTATTCTTTGTGATATGACCTCAGTGACTTCTTACATGATTTTGAGTCTTACATTTCTTAAGAGACCGATTAGATTTTTTTTTTTATTTGTGTCAAAAGATTTATAAATAATTTTTTTTTTACATCTATCAAATTTTTTTCAAATAGCCTAATGACTAAAATTTACGCATTTAAAATATGGAGAAGTGAGATGTTAAATGATAACATTGATGTTAAATGATCACAATCAATGTTCCACAAATCACCGAGTTTACGTTTTTAGGTACCAAAATCGTGTTAACACGGAGGTAAAATTGGTTTCTGGTAAAATCGAAAGGTTTGACGAGTTTGACCGAGTTAACACTCGGTAAACTTGTGTAAACTCTACCGAGTTTACATCTAAAAAAATATAAAAAAATAGCCCTTTTTTTGGGCCCAGTTTTTTTCAAAACCCAATTTCTTTTTGACAAGCTCAAAGACCTGAAATGAAATGTTTCTTTTTCTTTCTTCTCAGAGTTATCAAACCATGAATAGGGGAGCACATACAAGTTAGGATTGCGATTCCGACGATAGAAATTCAGATTTCGACGCCGGTGATTGCGACACTAGTTAGGGTTGTGGTGGTGGTGTTTGTTGACATTTTGAAGAAATTAACTAGTTTAATTTTTAGATAGTTTTATTAAGAACTTTAGGAACTTGCGAAACTTTTTTTTTGATGGTTTTATGTATGGCTTAAACTTAGAGACTTATGCAACTTATGATTTTGTGCGTTAATTTTTGTATTTTGATGCTAAGTTGAGCATAACGTTTTATTATGGTTGTTTGGTCTAATTTCCCTTTAGAATTAAATCATATTTTGCATTGTTGACCTATTTACAATATTATATTAGCTTATATATTTCATACATATAATAAATTTTATATAATTTTAATTTTAGGTAAACTCGTAAGAAAAACGAGTTGAGATAAACTCTCGAGTTATAAAATCTTGATTACAATAACAATAAAGTATATTACATCGCATTGTTATTTCTATCTCTCAAGATGGTAAATGATTTTGAGTGTCTACACATCTTTTCCCGAATTTATTTTCTGCATGGCAAAACCAAAACCATCCATTTGAGGGGTGAATTAAAAGAGACAAATTCGTACACTCTGCACGTCTTGATGTTGAAACCTAATAATTTAGTACACAAATGATTCCACGTGCTTGTTTTACACTAAAAACTTAAAATATTGGATCATTTGATATAATTTAAATAGGGTTAAATATGTTTTTGTCTCTGTAAATATACCAAATTTTTGTTTTAGTCCTTCTAAAATTTTCCTTCAACTTTTAGTCCCTATAAAATTTTCTATCTTTACTTTTGGTCCCATTTTTAAAATAAACTCATATGTAGAATTCATATTTTTAAATAAAATTTTGCAGAAAAATTCATAATATTATAAGAATCTCTCCCAAAAAAATTTAGAATTTTTGTAACAAAACATGAATTTAATATGAATTTTTATATTTTTGAAGGTTAAAAATTCATATTTAATTTATGTTTTGTTAAAAAATTCTAATTTTCTTTTGGGAATTATTTTTACAATATTCTGCATATATCTGCAAAAATTTCATTAAAAAAATGCTAAAATTAACTTAAAAATAAGGACCAAAAGTAGTGATTGAAAATTTTAAAGGGACTAAAAATCGAAGAAATTTTTTAAAGGGACTAAAACAAAAAATTGATATATTTATAAGGATTAAAAACATATTTAACCTATTTAAATATGTGGTTTAATATGTTCAGGGAAGAGTTTATGGTTATCACAGGCTACCCTAACTCTTTAACTATCCACAGAACATAATTAAGCATGATTTTGAACTTTTTAAGTGTGTTTAAATATACATATTTAACAAAAATGATATTTTGACATAAATTCAACATCAAAATTCGACAATAAAATTTATATGGTTAAACAAGACAAATATTTGGTTGTTATTTTCACTAGATGGTTAATAAATACAATGATGTGTCACAACACATTAGCCATCTATTAAATAGAATTAACCACAACTTGAAAGAATTTTGCTATCCGACGTAGTCCTACTTGACTAAGATATTAATGTTTATAGTTGTGCGTAGAGGATATCTAATTCACACAAAGAAGAAGAAATTAACCACAACTTTTAACATCATTAATCATGATTTTTCAAATATTCACACTGATATTCATTAATCACAGTTTATGTTCAAATAAACTCTCAAACAAAACTAAGAAAATATTTTAATAGCATTAACCATCAACTTATTAAATTTGTTTGTAAAAATATTATTACCCCAAATTTTTGGTAGCATGTTATACAACCATGAGTAGTAGATAATTTGAAAAACTTGAGTAAAAAATTTACAATAAAACAGTTGGACAGTTGGAGTGTACTACGTACGTGATCCTGCTGTACAGAGAATGTTAATTTACACAGCTGCAACTTTTCTTACTCCAATCATTCATGTGTAATTGAGCTCAAATAGTATAAAAGAAAGAACATTTATTTATTTATTACCACATTTGTGGAGATTGGTATAATTAATATAAGGTGAGTGTGGTTGTAAAAACTCAAATTGTCGATTTTGGTGTACAAG
>Ga0209282_1001889_pt1 | contig 11819 bp, 6 predicted proteins | sample Mtrugardesep15_FD_187529 | JGI IMG/M metagenome (GOLD analysis project Ga0209282, IMG submission 187529) | Root nodule microbial communities of legume samples collected from California, USA - M. trunc garden sep15 (SPAdes) (version 2) | ecosystem: Host-associated > Plants > Roots > Nodule...
TCCATGATTTATCTTTTTTTTTTTTTTGAGTGCTAATGTCTCTTGTGATATGTGTGCATGCGAGTGTCACTTGTGATGCATGGAAAAACACGTGTGAAGCACTGACTTTGAATCATTCTAATACGTGTGTGTTTCAAAGGTTTAGGTTTTTTTTTTTTTTGAAGAATCAATTTAGGTTTCTTGTTGTTTTGCATTAGATGGTGTGACTGAAAAGATTTTTGATGTCGGTGCTTGTGTGATGTTGTGGGTGGTTGTGTGGTGCGAAACATAAATCTTTTTGTGGGTGGTTGATGCTGGTTTGGTTAAGGTTTTTGGTCGTTTGGGGAATGATGATGCTAGGTCAACATAAATCTTTTGCTTCAAGCTTTGAGTATCATTTGTGTTATTCCTCAATGTCAATTCTCTATGCAGAGATTAAAAGGAGATGATCTCGCTATTAAAATACATACAAATATTGTTATTGTCCCTGTCTGTGTAACTGTCTGTTCGAAGGTTGTAGGTTGGTTGGAACAGCGTCATTTCCATCGGTAAATTCAGAAGAAAGGTTGGGTTAGATAAGAAAATTAACTTAAAGTTGCTAACTCAACTAATACAAATTCATGCAGATTCAAACGAACTTTCCCTTTAACTTTTGCCTTTTCACTTTTGGGGGTTTTGAAAGGACCAATTTGCATACAATGAGCTGAGCAAAGCAATACCAAGAGAGAAAAAACAGTAGTGGAGAATAAAGACAATTGGAAACTCACTTAGATATAGGTACTGATCCATCATTGTATTTTGAGTAAGTGAAAACAACTTTAGATGAAACTTCACCAATCAAGCTACATTTAAGGATAGTTATATGCAGCATGTCACACAAGTGATGAAACTTTTATCACCTAACAGATTGCTATGTTACTTCAGCCTAACTCCAAGCATTGTAAATATTCTCAATTATTTTAAACTAAAATTTTATCAGGATCCATAATTTAATCAATCTCAACATTACAAAACTAGAGCCTAACCAGAATGTTATCACAACATTTCATAAATTAGTCTAACTTAAAGCCGTTATACAATTGGTGTAGTATCAAAATCAAGATATGTGACATTAGTTTGTATTGTAACATTAACTCAATTAAGATATGTTGTAGACAGCAACAATATCAACAAATTGGAAGTACATATTTTCTTTCTTTCATAAAAAAATAAAATGGAAGTACATATCTAATGGTATAATGGTGAAAAACTACGCAACTGGACGGTTAGTTGAGTATCACACTATTAATTGAGTAATAGAAAAATGCAGGTCTTCAGCAACAAAGAATGACGGTGTCCTTTCCCTTGTAATTGTGGTTGATTCAATTTGATTGTTTTTGTACGTATAGCTGATGAATCGTGTTTTTCTATTTTCTTTTCAAAATTTGTAACATGCTTATAGTTGATGCAATTAATTTGAACATTGTTGATTGTTTAAAATTGTTAGTTAGTTTAATGTTAATGTAGCTGTTGCGAAAAGAAGTAAAAGCATGGGCCATCTTGGAGTAGCAAGAAATCAAGGATCTAAGTTATAATGGGAGGTGGGAACTATCCCAGAACCAATATCAGCTAATTCACACCCACGAAAATAGAAATGAATTGAGCAATTGGGGTCTTAAAAGATGAATAATTGATTGCACTGATCAGAATATGATAGGCATATTTCTTCCTATCACGTAACATGTTATCTATAATCAAGATTCAATATTCTTTTGAAAAAATCTAAGGATTCAATATTCTTTTGAAAAAATCTAAGGATTCATAATGCTGGAGTGAGTATTTGTTTTGATGAGACTAAAAGAAGTCTAAAGTCTAAACTTTAATTCATTGGCCGGTTTCTTACTTCTTGAAGAAACCAAATAAATTTTCTTCACTCTAGTATTTGTTGGTGGCATACTTAGTTTTTATTACATATACTTTATAGAATGAATTTTTATGTTAATATTATTTGAAGTGTGCAAAAATTCACTTTCGCTACAAGTAACCTGGCTCATGAAGAAGACTTTTAAGAACATCATTGGCTAATGGCTATGCTTTATTTGCAATCGAATTGCAGAAAAAATTTGTTGCACTAGTGTATGTGTCTGCAGGAAAAAGTTTAATACAAATGTCAAAACTCATTGACCACACACCGAGTATTATTAACCACAATATCATCGACAACGAATTTAAATGTGATCAACCATAATTTCTAAGTTTTCAACTACAAGTAGATTTGAATGTTTACCATTTAAAAAATAGTTGCGAGGTTTATTGTCAAAAAATCATTTCTCAACATATACAACACAGTGAACAGAAACAGAAATCACATTTCAAGAGAATGCTTGTCCACATGTTACTGAGTTTCAAGGTGGTCCAATGATAAACATCATGTAATACAACATTAGCACTCAAGAAATAGCAATGGACAGACAACCAAGCACTTCCGGACGCGGTGTTCATCCAAGGATTTCTTGATTCAACAAACCTATATGTATTTGACTGCAAATTATGAGGATTTTTTTATTCAACAAACCCTTTATAGTTTACTGCAAGCTGTGCATATGCTATCGCAAATACAAGCTTTATTATTCTGGCTAGAAAATCATCAATTAAACATGTATACAGTTATTATTGGGCAAAAAATAGCATGTATAGCTCAACAATGTGAGAAACCTATAGTAGTGATATCCCTCGATCAAAATATATTCACCCTTGCAAAGCATTAGACCACTATAGAATTAAATCGTATGTTCAAAATGGATATCTCTGAGCCCTGGCAATTTGTCACTCCCCACATAGATAATGGTAGATAATACATGTTTCAAGATTATATGATACATCATGTTAGCTATCAGAAGAAATGTACAATAAACAAACCAATCTTGTGAATAAATATAACACCATGGACCAGCTTGCAAACTATTGTTTGATCCCAACTATTTTTCATTTGATCATAGGATCATCCTAAAGCTGCTCGGAACCAAACTGTCGGCTATCCGATTCTGCTCAACATTGCAGAAAATTGTTCAAAATTTCACACACAGCTCATCCTACATGTAGAAGAATGTCACTTTTTGTTGGATGACCGAAAACCTCCAAACCCCATCAAGGCAGCAACGTCAGGATCCATTTCAGGTTCTTCTACTGCTTCCTTCTTCTGAATGCAAAAATTGAGCATTAGTTAATTGCTGCTTTGTGAAAAAAAGGAATTTTCACTTTTTAAAATATCATAAAAATCATTTTTAGAAAGATAGATGGATTCATTAACAGTTAAGTAATGACATTTTACTCAAAGCAAATCAGAAAGCTAGACAGAAATGGGAGGAGAGAAAAAGGATTTTTCCAAGATTTTGTATACTAAATGAAAATAAGAAACTGTAATCTGCATATGGATCAGACCTTTTCTTTTTTCTTTTCCCGACGCAGTCGCTTTCTTTCTTCCTCTTCTTGTTGCTGTTTTAATATCCTTTCATCAAAATCTGCAAAAAAATAAAATTCAACTTCGACATTAAGGTGACAGAACATCAAAGTGTGTAGACTGGACTTCGTGCTACCAAAATTTGAAATTTCAACATGAATACTTTCAAAATTTACATATCACTCCTAGAAGTAGTCAAAAATACTATATACTACTAATTGAAAAATTAGCAAATTGTTATATGACTCTTCCAAAGTTTTAGTAAAGATCGATCTCCTTAATTGAAAGGCCGGTTAAATTGAGCTTCTACAATTTAAGGCCAAGAAAGAAATGAGTAGAGCTAGCAAGCCTCTTTCTTCTCACTCTTTTATTGGGTTAAATCAATGCGTCCTACACTTTGGAAATGGAACCCACATAAAGTGGCGGGACATACATTGATTTCACCCAATACGGGAGTGAGTGTTAGAGAGAACGCTAAAAAGAGTGTTGCTAGCACTACTCATAAATCAATAATAGACGTTAAAGTTGCAAATTTCTATTTAACAAATAGCCAACTCTTTGGCTTTACCTTGCTCTGTAAAGCTTCCTAGGTCTTTCCGTTTCTTCAGATTTTCAAACCGTTCCTGAACCTGCGTTCATCACAAAGATTTACAACTGTCATGCAGAGGTACATATAAAACTACAGAAACCAAATGACACATAATGGAACACATGCATGCATGGATGTGAAGAAATGTATTATTTCAAGCAATGTCAAAGGTACTGGCATGGTCATTAAAATTCATAGACTAGAAGGCTATCTTAAGCTGAACGGTGCAGAGTCAAGGCCCAGACTAGAGAAGAAGCCTATGAGATGAGGCCCAAGAGGAGGGCTAGAGAAGAAGCCTATAAAATGAGGCCCAAGAGGAGGGGTGAGCCAGATCGGACTATGAGATGCAACTTACCTGATCATAATTAGGAGAGTGTGTGACTCATTTCCTAGAGGCTAGAGTAGGGATGACGTGTGCGGCAGGTGCATTGTGGGAGAGAGAGAGGGAGAGTATATGGATGGGATGAGAAGAGAGAAGGGGTAGGCTGGAATCAGTTGGGACATTAAGGACTGGGCACTCTCTATTGTCTAGGCATGGTTTTACCTGTCCATGCAATTCTTTTTGTTTTCAGAACCCAGGACCTGATATCACTTTTATAGAGACCCAAATCTGTAAATATCAAAATGGTATTTCTCTGTTATTTATTTCATTTTCTGGAACCTATATCACTGTACCTGTTTGAGAGAAGAACGTTCAGCTCGCATAGACATGCCCAACGCTCTCTGATCTGTGGAATAATACAAGAAAAACCATGAGCAAAGTGACGGCAATTAAAGCAATATACACCGCAAAATCAAAGAAAATATTCCAAAAAGACTACATACGTTTCTTTCCATTAATATGATCCAAGTAGTTTGCAGAGTCCTTCACCACGCACTCACAAACTGAGCAGTAATATCCAGCCTGCAATATACATTATTAAATCCAAAGGTACTACATAAGTTGCATAACAAAAAGATTATCCATATAAGGTCCTTGGTAAGGCTGTCAATATCAAGATACATAAATCATGTGACTGTAAATCAAGTCACGATTTTCCCTAATATATAACACGGTTATGATGACGCTAAGATCATTTCTAAAATTTAATGAAATTCTTATAAAAATTAATTTCAAAAGTGAGAAAGTCACAATTTGAATTAATGTCTAGAAAAAGGGTTTTCCACAAAACACAGCCAAAGCTTTGTGGAGCTCTGCCAATGGTGAAAGATCACTCGTTTGGTCTTTTTGTGCCTTGCCCAATGACAAGTCCACAGGAATTTGGAAAACTTTGGCACTCAATGACAAATGTACCCATATTTTTAACCAGCAAAGTTTGATAGTCAGTTGAAAAACTCAAAACACTCCATAAGCCCCAACACCTCCCCAACAAAAGAAATAAAGGTTCTCAAGAGAGAGTAAGGAGGTTAAAATTCAAAAACATATCAAGACGAGAAAAGAGTCATGTTTTCCAATTTCAAAGTACACAAATAAAAAATAAAAAAACAAGTACCTGTTGGCTTAGTGGGGCAACCGGCGTTACAACCTGCAAAATATGACACGATATCTCTTATCAGTACAGCTGCAAGGTATAACAAAATCTTGGTGCCAGTGGAGGATGCATCCCCACGACCTAAAAGTCTACAACATAAAAACGCTTAAACATATTTTCAAACTCAAAACGCAAACAAACACAACAACAAAGCCATATCCCACGAAGTGGGATCAGCTACATAAATCAAACGAAACCATAGTGTTTTATCAAAAAGCAAACTTATATTTTTTTAACTTCTATAGAACCTTGACATTCACTTTAGGCCCTGTTTGGATACACACCTTAAATTGCAAGCTGCACCTTTATAAATTCTCCTAAATAGTAGTTATAGCAGCAGATAGCCTCAAAGAAACTAATATAGGATTGAAGTTAGCGAGCGCAGAAGCATACCTGAGTTTTTCCCAAGCGGGATTCAAGGTCTACTTCATAATCTCTATGTTTCAATGGCTTCCTCTGCACTGGAGGACCTCTACCTAGTTTGTAATTCAATGCAACAACATAAAGTAATCAACTCAAACCCCATAAAAAACAAAGTAATGTGAAATTAGCTTACCTTTAGGTTTTGCTTTCTCTTCTTCCTGTCTCTCACGCTCACGAGCACGTTCAAGATACTCTTCACGATCGAATTTTCTTCTGAATGTGTTGTCAACCCCAGCGGCCTAATTCAACCGAATCAAATTAATAATTTGAAAGAAACTTTAAACCATCGACAATATTGGGAAGATAAAATTGAACTTACACTGTTGCTGGTGGTGTTAGACATTTTTGTTCCAAAAAGAACTTATGAAATAAGCGATTCTAGAATGATCGGTGTTGATGGTTGATTTGAATTGGGGATTTGGGAGTGAAACCCTAGTTAAATTTTGCGAGAAAGAAAATTCTCTTACTAATTGAAATAATTATATAGCTCGAAAGATCAAAACGATCAACAAAATGGGTGTTTGGTCTAGTGGTATGATTCTCGCTTCGGGTGCGAGAGGTCGTGAGTTCGATTCTCGCAACACCCCTTCTATTTTTTATGAATTTGATTAATTAACAAAAAATTCTTTTTATTTATTTCTTTTGACTTAACTTTTTTTTTAATTAAGGAGTGTCACAGAACATTATGAAAATAAAGTATATTATATTTAGTTCTGCTCAGACACTGAATAGTGAATATGTTTTCATCAACAAAAGAATAGTGAAAAGAAACAAATCCAACAAGAAGGACGAAAACACATTGTAGTAATAATACACCTACATTTTTTATTTTATTTTTCATTTTAATTTGAAAAATTCGGAGAGGAAACAATGTGGAGATCAAGAATGGGAAAGTTAATGATGTTAGGTATTGGAGCTATGACATTTGTATTTCTGATCTCAACTGCTTTAGCCAATGATGTCGTTGTACTCACGAAAGACATCTTTGATAAAGAGGTTGGCAAGGATCGTGGTGCTCTTGTCGAGTTTTATGCTCCTTGGTATAACAATCATCCTTATTCTCTCATCTTATAACATATTTTTCATTATTTCAAGCCTTATACAAAATGCATATATTGTATATCATTTGATCCCAATCAAATCAACATTCACTCTTCTATTACATTAAATTTGTACGTGCTTAATATGGAACTTAAATATAAAATGATGAGACCAATATGAATTTTAATCAATAATTAGATTAAATTCATATGGGTCCTGTCAATTTTACGTGGACTTTGTGGAAACAACATGAATTGTGTTAAAAATATAATGTTAGAGTAAGTGTTTAGTCGTGTGATGCCAACTCAATGTGAATTTTTGTTTTTAATGTCAGGTGTGGACATTGTAAAAAGCTTGCCCCGGAGTATGAAAAATTGGCAGCAAGTTTTAGAAAAACTAATACCATTTTGATTGGAAAGGTTAGTTACCTAATGTCTCTAATTATTCTTCATCTTTTATCTTTTAATGAGATACATTTACTGGTTTATTTACCTAATGTCTCTGTAAAAATATTTGTTGATGTCTATAGGTTGATTGTGATGAACATAAAAGTGTTTGTGCTAAGTATGGGGTTTCTGGTTACCCTACAATTCAGTGGTTTCCCAAGGGATCACTCAATCCAAAGAAGTGAGCACTTTGTCCATTTTCTTTCCTTTCAAACTTCTCTTTTTACCATAGAAAATGTGAGAGATTTTCATATTCTTTACTTGTTGGTATTTGTTATGTCAACCGCTATACATCTGAACAAATAATGTGTTCTTTAGTTTTGAAGGCGCACGTACCGCTGAAGCCCTTGCTGCTTTCGTAAATATTGAAGGAGGTATTTAAGTGAATTGTTACTTTTCTACTTATTGAGTTCTGTTGTTCTTAGCTTTCTATTTATTCATTCTCTTATTGCGCATGATGTCAAGATGTGTGTTATAAAAGGAATTATTGATTTGTATTATAATCTTAGAGTAGTAATTTTGGCATGTTATTACTTACTATTCATTTGATTAGGATTTTTGTAGAGTATCAACAATCTTAGTATAGTATGTTTGGAATGTAGGACTTTTAAATGCTTTTTCAAGAATCTTGACATTAGATTTTTTTAATTCAACCTTTCAAATATTTTTACAAATTACTTGCATTCACACTTTTCTGAATGATTGAGCTTGAATTTTTTATCCAAAAGTTTCAATGCCTTTTGAGCCAATGTTATGAATACTCAGCAGTAAAATCTAACCCTCCTATGTTGTTTTTCAGTTTTATTCATGTCTTACTGATTGGTGGTTACTAGTTACTCATCTATTATGTTCTCTATAGTATTTTGAACGTGTTTTAAACATTATTTTGTTGGCATTGTTTTACCATATGGTATTTGACATGTTTATCATTAGTATAAAATATATTGTTAATGTAGGTACCAATGTGAAGATACCTTCTCTTCCTCCCAGTGTAGTAATTCTCTCCCCTGATAACTTTGATAATGTTGTCTTAGATGAAACAAAAAATGTCCTGGTGGAGTTCTATGCACCATGGTAAATATATATAATCATGATCTGCCCTAACTTTATGATATGATAATATACTTTTTTCATATTCAAAGTTTTTGAACACTTTTGTCTTAACAAATTCACTGCTGTTATCTTTAGGTGTGGTCATTGCAAGGCCCTTGCTTATGTAAGGATGTTCTCATATCTAAGACTACTTCTATCATAGTTTGATGAGTTTCCCCTGATTATGACTATATCAAGGTTGATCCTGATACTGTTTTTACAAATTTCTTTAGACTTATGAGAAGGTTGCTGCAGCATTTAGGCTAGAGGAAGAAGTAGTTATAGCAAATCTTGATGCTGATGAGTACAAGAATTTGGCTGAGAAGTGAGTGCAGTAACATATTTTCATTTGTCTTATTAACTAGGTTAAAATCATCTTTAACAAATGCATGTGCCTAATTTGGTTTATTTGTTAATACAGATATGATGTTCATTCCTATCCCACATTCAAGTTTTTCCCAAAGAATAATAAAACCGGTGAAGATTATGTTGGTGGTCGTGATTTGGACGATTTTGTAGTTTTCATTAATGCGAGATGTGGCACCAACCGTGATGAACAGGGTCAACTCACTTCTAAAGTTAGTTTAAAATATGTGTTTAGCATCATAAGAGACTAGAATAATATACTTGAATCTTGATAGCTGAGTGAACCAATTATTCATGCTTTAGGCTGGTATAGTACCATCTCTAGATGGCTTGGTGAAGGAGTTTGTGAGTGCCGACGACGATGAGAAGAAGGTTGTCTTTTCCAGACTTGTAGAGAAAGTTAATACGCTTAAGGATTCTGATGCAAGGTTTGACTGATATCGCATTTCATGTTTTGTTCTGGTTTGCTTGAATTTTATAATTTGAATTGGTTTTTTTGCAAGGTCCTAGTTAAGTTGTTTGATATTATTTGATGTTGATTTTTGTTGTTTTTCAGATATGGCAACCTCTACTTAAAACTTGCTAAGAGCAGTATGGAAAAGGGTGCAGATTATGCGAAGAACGAAATTCAACGTCTAGAGGGAATGCTTCGGAAGGTAATTTATTAATGATAATTATTCCAAAACTTAAATTACAAGTTAAATCTTATGATAATGAGTCTGTGGCATAATCTTTGATATAGATATTTATTAAAAGGTTATATATGACTGTGAAGGTCATATTATAGGCGTGGCATGTAAAAAGGTTTTATTCTGTACGTTAATTTGGACAGCTTGTCTGAACTTATTTGAATATTTTGATGCAGTCAATAAGTGCAGCAAAGGCAGATAATTTCACCCTCAAGAAGAACATTTTATCTATCTTTGTTTGATTTATGACCATGCCTTCTAAATATGTAGTCTTTTACCTACATTTTTCATTGTTCGAACCAAACTGTATAAATTAAAGCAGATGATAGCCTTTCATTTCAGAAATCATATTATGAATTTAGTTTTAGAATTACTTTCTGCCTTGTTTGATTTGGTGATTATTGTAGTTGCCTTGCCTCCGATCCTTTGATTACTAACAAAAGCTACACTTTTAGAACTTCAACAAAATTATGATATCGTTCGGACTCAAGTGATTAATCCACTTATAAACGAATTGTTTTGGAGAACTCAAATTCATTTTTAGATGAAATAATTTTTTGTCAGACTTTATTTACCTTGAAACTCAGTATCACTTGAGCCCATTCCCTATAAACCATAGGGTTAACACCCTCAAACATTATAATTTTGTCAAACTTCGCTATGATTCCAAACATAAACTTAGTATAAATCTATTGAAGTCTAATGTGTAGTATATTGTAATTATAAAGAAAAATAAGTAGAAGAAAAAAAAAACGTTGAGGAATGTTCTTTAGACATCTAACAATTACTCATAGACACTTGGAAACTATTGAAAATACTTCATCAATTGTTACTACCGTTCGTATTATATTTTAAATCGGATTACTACTAAAATATGGTGGCCCATCACAACTTTTTGCCTTTTATCCAACTATGGAGACTCCTACTTGCTCAAGGCAGTTTAAGATTAGTCTTCATCATGTATTTAGATGTGATCATTGAGAGAAGAAAACGAAAGTACATTAGAAAAAAGACGAATAGACAAGTAAGCAAAAATGATGTGATTTAGACTAAGATACATGTAGGGAAGGGTGTAGAGGTAAAACAAGGAAATAATGTTAGAAACCACATGGTTTGTTGTTAAAATCTGTTGCACATAATTATCGCATATGAGACTCATTAACATTGTGGATCATGTTAATAAAAAAACCTGTGGATGAAACAACAAGACACATACCGATACATAATACAACGTGGATTCCCACCCAACACTAACATCAAAGTGGAGAAGACCATATCTCTCTCACACGAGAGGTGAGGAGCCATGTGCTAACCATTTCCATTTGGTCTACTCATTTGTCATTTCCAATTGGCCTCACTCTCAAGGTCATTAGCGCAATGTTTGAATAAACTGTTTAAGTAAGTGTTTATAGGATACACAAATATTGTTATATGAACTAGAAGTTTTTTTTTTGTGTTAATCTAATATCTTACGCATGCAACTGTAGAGATTAATCCATCGAGTTTTGTGGGAACCAAATGACCGATAAATCTCCCTAAACTTTATTTGTTTGTGGTATAAACTAGATATCTTACACGCACAATTGTAGAGACTAATCTCGCAAGTCTTATGAGACCCAAATGAATAATAAACTATCCTTAAGAGTTTTAACGTTGTAGCACGTCCAACTCGAAGTTGAACTAGAAAAGATACATGTCATCTAATCATATTTAGGTAAAACAATTTTGAAGTTTTCATAAACTCTCATGCAGTCTCACAGATGATAATTTTAATTGGTTGAATAAGTCAATCCAACAAACCATAAAAGAAATAGAGTTTAAAATAAAAGAAGGAATTATGCTCTCCACCCTACAAAAATTGCTCGCGCCCTGCAGCCATGGCGAAAATACCCCTGCGCTAGTTAACTGGCGCAAGTGCAAAATACTGCGCTAGTTAACGCACGCTGCGTCATTTAACTAGCGCATGTGTAAAACACTGCGCGCGTTAACTGGCACTGCGCACGTTAACTGGCACAGCCTTTTAGCACATGCGCACAGTCTGTGCTTGCGGCACAATCATGTGCTAACCTCTATTTTCCTTGATTTTTCAATCCTTCTTTCATACATTCATTCAATCAATCATTTTTCATCATTTATTCAAACATTCATTCAATCAATCAAAAATAGCAGAATAAAACAACGGGAAAAATTAACGAATATTATCATAAAAGGGCAAATGTTATA
>Ga0209282_1001890_pt1 | contig 11818 bp, 9 predicted proteins | sample Mtrugardesep15_FD_187529 | JGI IMG/M metagenome (GOLD analysis project Ga0209282, IMG submission 187529) | Root nodule microbial communities of legume samples collected from California, USA - M. trunc garden sep15 (SPAdes) (version 2) | ecosystem: Host-associated > Plants > Roots > Nodule...
ACAAGCAATCAACAATGATAAACAACAGCACCTAGATCTAATATATATGAATCAAAGTGAGAAAGCATAAAACCACAAGCAATGAAAGAAAGGAAACAAACACACCGAAGATTGTTCACCCAGTTCGGTCCAACTTGACCTACTCTGAAGGAGAGAGTGATCTCTCCAATCCACTATCAAAGAGTTCTTACAAAGAGATTACAAAATGAGTTACAAGAAATAGGTACCAAAGCTCACAATGAACAAAACCTAAATCTACCCATTTTTTCCCAATCTCACCAATGAAAGACACTAAATGATTTTCACTATCCCAAGGTGTTTACAATGTTTCCCAACCCAAGAGAACTCTAATCAAAGACCCTCAACCCTAAAGTTACCTCCTTTGATTTCCCAAGTTTTCCTCTCTTGAAGTTCTCTTACTCTTCCTTCAAAAAAGAGCTGAAACACTTAAATAGTACACAGACACTGTCAAAATCGTGTCACGATTTACCAAATCGTGACACGGTTGGTGCGTACGACCCAAGGTACGACCAACCTTATCCTCAAAACGTGCCCAGCAAGTCGAAAATCGTGTCATGATTTCCCAAAATCGTGTCACGATTGGACACCCTGCAAAACATGCTCACTGCCTGCCAAAATCGTGACACGCTTATGAAATCGTGTCACGATTTCTCTGTTTCTCAAATCTCAATTTCAAGGCACTTTTCAACACTTGTAATAGCCGTAAACCTCTGTATAGTCATCTTGAAATCAGCCTAAGATCTATGTACCTTAGCCTGGAGATAAAGATAAGTCCTAAACCCTGATGTCAATCTAAATATTGAATGGAAAATAAAATCCAGTCACCACCTTCTACTAATTGCACTTCCATTTGTTCTATTTCCATTTGCTCATTTTCACACTCGTTTGTTTTAATCATGAAAACTGAAAAGTACTCCCTTCTCGCCCAGAAAGAAAATTCAAATGGCATCGAATTATGGTCTTGAACAGTGCAAATAATTAGATGAACACAATGATTGTTCATACATGGTCTATAATAATTTATTTCCTACAATTTTTGAAAGCCCGTTAGGATAAGCAAGTTAAAATTGGAGAATCAATAAAATGTTGAAGACGTGTAGCCTTGTTCCATTTGTTTGGTGTACAAAAGGGGTTTGCTCAATAATCTCTGCTTCTCCTCTGTTCTGTGCACAACCAGATCTCTTCTTCTCCCTTGTTTTTCTCTCCCCTAAACTTCAGAGTAGCAGTCTCACCGCTGCCCACTTCACCGCTATAGCATCTTGGGAGCCGTCCACTATGCTCTGTCATTGAATGCATAGGTGTCGACAGATATTGTCTCTAAATATGTCGTCTATTTTTGTGCAAGCACCAGAAAGTTGTGATTATTCCACATTCTTACAAGTCACAAAGCATTGAAACACAATCGCAAAGGGTTATTTAGTATGTCGTGGATAATCAGAACCACCAAAGCAATAGAACACTTAATAAATTAATATTTAGCAAAATGCAAAGGATGAAATAGATCAAGAGGGATTTATATGAGATAAAGGCACAAAGTGATGCATAATTACCTGTATAAACAGAACAGGAATTTTAATATCCTTGATCATATTTCTTGTGCTGGATTTTGTATAAAAGTCTTCTATATCCACAAAGCCATACGATACCATGGATATTGCTTCTTCAAAATCACGTACTGATTTTGCCAGCAGAGCTTTTCCCACATCAAAACCTTTTGTTTTGCCTTGGAATAGTGCCTGCAGAAGTTGGGAGATTTTAGCTAAGTCATAACCACTGGTGTTAATGGATAATAGAAGAATGGTAACTCAAAATGTGCGGCCACATAAACAGATTGGAGTGAATGGGATGCAGTCAAGTTGAAAAGGGGGAAAGAGGTAAGTGAAAATTGAAAGCAGTTAATTTACCTTATTGATTTGTAGAATATCTACAAGTCCACGAGTGAGTTTCTGATCAGTAACATGGTGATAAGGAAAGGTTCTCGTTGCTTCATCTAAATCAAAAGGATTGTCTATACATGTAGCAGCTGATAGTGGTGTTCTTTCCCCAACCTCAGCCAGGTATTTTGTCAGCATGTTTGCACCGTATCCCCAGCCAACACCCATCAAGGTAGTCCACGGCCTTACTTTGTTGATATAAGTTATAGCTGTGCAGATATCATCGCTGTCAGCAGCGGTAAATAACCTACAGAAAATAAAGCTACCATTGTCTTATCTTCGCCACAAGTCCCTAATGAGAGAAAAAGGCACTCCCAAGTCCCAGTCTATTATAAGAAATGACCAACGTCCCCGCCCTAAGAGTGAGGAAAAATGACGAAGAGGAAGAAGACATAGAGCGAAATAATCCTTGAGAAGAGCTAGAAGCACACCATCTGACAGTCTCGTTCCAACACTCTACTGTTGTTTGAAATTCATCTGGATTCCACTAACTCATACGGGTTCCATTTCCAACATGGTCGACCTATTCTCAAAGTGGTGAATCTTACATGAATTTCAACCAATAGCAGATAAAGTGTTGGAAAGATCGTCACATAATGTATTGCTGACACTTCTCATAATCCTTTGGTTGGTTGTATTGGATGAAAATGTAATATCAAAAGGAAGTCATTCCCATGTCCACGAAGATTACGACCCTAACCCACCATCATCGTAAAATTTCCTATGTCTATCATCCACACCAAAACTACTAAACTACAACTATGAACAAAATTTACTATCCAGTGTCAAACAAGATACCATCAATACCTTTGTTTTCCACTACACAGATTCCCAAAAGAACTAGCATTTCGAATAGATACATGAACACATTGATACATTATAGCATACCAATACCAATCAGCAGGAAAATTGACTACAAATACTATGGTCTGTAACACGGACACTTCTGATTGAATGTGTGTCGGGCATCTCACATGTGTCATTGTCTGACAACTACGCGTGTGATTACATTGAATAATGTCATTTTCTCAAATTAATATCAGCGTTGACTTGCCAGTGTCAGTGTAGTGTCGTGTCCGTGCTTCACTATATCCTATTAATAACAGCTAAAAATTTAAAAAATATAGAAAGAGAATGAAAAGTAATAATAATACCTAGGAGTGGTGATAGGTGAAGAGGCACATCCTCTAGGATTCATAACAACAGGGAAAAACCCTCTCTTAAGAGCATCAATCACAAAAACCCTAATATTATCATCCATACTCCCTTGTGGAGTACCAGGAACAATCAAAAGTGTAGAATCCAAACCACGTTCCTCTTCCAAATCCAATTCAACAGGCCAATCCAACGAAACCACACCACCATCACTTGCACTCAAACACACTCTCTGATACCTCAATTCCTCTTCCAATTCCTTCTCTCTCTTCTTCACACGAATCCTCCCGTAATGCTTCTCATCTTTCATCAACTTCTCATTCACATCGTAACGATTCTCCTTAAACGAAATCGACGGACACCGAAGAAGAACAAAACGGTTAAACGGCGTCGGAGAAGCAAATAGGATCCACTCACCGACGTCGGAGTTTTGTTGAGATTTGAACTGGGAGAAGAAAAGAGCAGCACCGGAAGCAAAACCGAGAGACGGAGCAATGAAATCGATTGAATTAACGGAAGAGCATTGAGAGATTAGCGTGTTGAATAGATTTTCGAACAGTGACGGTGGCGGAACGGGGAATGAGGCTTTGATTTTGAGGCGGCGGCGTTTGTAGAGACGGAATTGGCGGGAAGGGAAGGGTTTGGCGGGAAGAAAAGAGGTTGTTAGGGTAGTAACCGTCATCACGATGATGATGATGAAATTGAATTTGCATTGAATGGTGAATTGGTTGTATGATATATGATCGTGTATTGCTTTGAACGGTTCAAATTTGATTGTTTGTTAGTTTTAGATGTTACTATCATGAACACCGCCTGGAACGTTGCTTTCACCCAGATTGCTCCGGCTTCTTCTAAATCTACTATTTTAATAGTCCTTGTTTTCTTTTTGCTTTATCTTGTTGAGTTCTGTGCTGTAAAGGAGTGGTTCATTTCAACTGGTTTCTTAAAATTCACTCCTCAAAATTAATATTAATATTGTCCGTCAATTTATTTTCTCTCTATTTGCAAACGGGAAAAGATATTTTGCGACTTTGTTTTTTGCAATTTAATTTTTCAAAATTAACAACATAAATATATTCCTTTTGTCATATTTTATTTCTATTATTACCGCTTTCATTTCATTAGTGTGAAAATGTTGGAGATGTAAAGTAAGAGATTTTACACCTGATTAAATCAAAATGAATCCTAATACTAAGTTTGGGAGGCATTCCACTATCCTTCAAAAAAAATAAAAAATTCCCAACATTTTAAGGTAATCCAAGTTGGCTAGGAAATCGACATAACTATTAGATTCATAGTAGACATAAAACAAAAATAAAAAAATGTATGATTTTGATGTACATTCTTAAATTTCATGAACCTTCTATCATTTCGTAAATTTGAAGGAATGAGTAGAAATTGGTCATTCACTCTAAATTGATTAGTTAATGGATTGGTTCTGCCTACAATCTACATCATCATAACTAGCACATGTTACTTTTTATTTTAGAGACATAAGGATAATCGGAATGTGGAATAAACGAGTTGGGATTTACAAGAGAACAAAGTTAAAAATCTCATTCTCTTATTGTAATGTCTAACAAATCTACAAATTAACAAACATTTACTTTCCAAAAAATAAGTACATGTTTTTCACTAGAAAAGTTTTAACACTACTGCAGAAAATATTTTTTAAGCATTTTAAGGTATTTTTTTCTAAATAACTATATTTAGTAAATGAACTCATTTAAGATTGATCTAGTAGTTGACTTGAGATCTTGGTTGACTTGACCTAGAATTTTAAGATATTTTTTGTTAAATAACTATATCTGGTAAAATAACTATATTTTTCAATTTCGATTATCTCTAGTGTCAATTTTGGTAGACAAGTCCATACAAAACTTTGTTTTGTCTTTAAATAGGCCCCTTCGGATTAGTCAGTTGTTGGACCGGATACCGAGTTTAAAAAAAACTATATTTGATAAAAGTACCATGTATTCTCTTTTTACACTACAGTAAAAAAAAACCTAAATAAGCGTTTTAAAGGACTTTTTTGGTGTTTCGTTTGGTAAAAATATAATAGTATGAGGTCCAGCATTTTTTTAATGAAAGACTCAAATTTTAAGATAACAACACTTAAAGGTCTTAAAAAAACACTTGATATTTTTTTAGAGGAACAAGACTCGGTATATGTTGAGTAAAAATCAATATATGAAGTAATTATCTTTATCATTTTAACGTTAAAAAAGTTTTTTTGTCGCTTTATTTTTTTAAACGCAATAAGAGAAAATAATCCCTTTTTAAAAAAATAATTAACTTCAATCATTGGTTTATACTTATACAAAATTTTCAGCATTCAGCTCAACTTCAAAGACCAAATTATAGGGTCTTAATAATGCTACTTATGTGCAATTAGTCAGCATGTTGCAGCGATAGTACTTAATGATTGGTAACATCAAGCACATGGAAGATATGAATTGCAATAATCCAACAATGATATCACCATACCAATATAGTACACGAGATTATCAATCTGGTTCCCATATACACAACCACATCCAAATTTATCAGAATCTATCTCTAATCATGTTCTTAATTAACAATTAAAGCTAGATTTATAAATGTAATTACTAATTAGTCAGCATATGTATATTACGGCGAATCTGATTAAAATCCCCAGGAACATCGAGCACATGGGAAAGAGAATGCTAATTCAACAAGCCCATTCAGATTTTAGTTTAAAATCATGCACATGCTCCCACTTAGAATGAGAAAGTAATAGTATAGATGATGTTCTTCTTTGTTTTGTTTCAATAATTTTTTTATCTAGTTTACTTGTCTCTTAATACAAATACAATGTATATTGTTCTCAGAATTAATGTAGCTTATGGTATTATAATATAGTAATATATCATGAATGGCTATATAGTGTATCTCCAAAACAGTCCAAAATGATTAGCTTCTTTTTGCTGATTCTGAAAACTGAAATGTCCCCAGCCTTGGGTAGCAAACTCTCGAATTATTTATATTTAGATTATATTTATGTAGATTTTTTGGTACATAATCATGTGGAGTTTAACAAATTAGTGTTATGTAAAGTAGCTAGATATATACTTCAATCCCGTCCCATAATTGAGTGTCACATCTGCAAAAATTAATTGATCTCAAAAATGACTATCGCTTTCAATTGTTAATGTAATACATAAATTATTTTTTAAAAATTGTGACATCTAACCTCGATTTTCCTCGTAGTTCTCCCTTGAAATTGGATAGGTTTTGTAGTAACCAGTCATCCGACGCACCTAACCCACCTACCCACTCATCAATCACGGTGTTCAGGTGATTGCTTAGGAACCTTAGCGTATGATCTGGGCAGTTTCCCTCTCGACTTTGGATCTTAGCACCCTAAAAGTAATAAATCTTTTGTGCATCTGATACGCATATAAAATAATATCAAATAAATTAGTAAATATATGTTTTATATGTGATAGGTAGTTTTGTCAAAAAAAAAAAGTAATAGGTAGTTAGTAATTTATTAAATATATAAATGAAATTCTAAGTCTTCCTCCATTCTTAGGGAGATTTATTCCTTCTCGAATTAAAATAGTTATCACGATTATTTTTTCTATATTCTATCAGCCATATTACTCTCAAATTAATATATTTATATTATAATAATGATGAATACATTAATAACCGATAGGATTAATTTAGTAAAATCTTGTACCAATGTAAATTGGTGAAATTATTAGTTATTCTCTTTAATTATTTTGTTTATAATATTCTTTCAGTACTATAATCATGAAAAAAGCAAATGTATTCACCCAGGGTGACACACATGAAGTAGAAATATGAACATTCAGAAACCTTGATTGAATGTTTGCATGACTTTCATGCATGATGTTAGACTTTCACCGTTGACATGTCTATTTCTGTTTATTGGCAGGTTGCCGATATAACTGGAGAAATGCTATAGTGGATTAGCGATTATTTAATTGTTTTAACAAATTAACGGTTAACAATTTGTAGTGAATTTACTTTATTTAATCATCACAACTTAGAACATATATAAACAATTAATATTAACTCAGTTGATAAAGAATTGGACTCATATTAAATAAGAATATGAGTTCAACTTTTATCACCTTATCGTTTATTGAAACTTTTAAGATTTATGAGATTTGTCTTGTTTGGTGAGTCACCAAAATGCAACTTATCTAAATAAGATGCCAAAAATTCTTTCTATTTGAAAAAGTAAACATTAAAAATTTACTAGAACAAATAAGTATAATTTTGGAATTTTTTTGTTTTCCCTCTATAATTAAGACCAGAGCGAGTATTTTCCAATGTTTAATTCTTTGATGTCGTTGATTAACAAACATTTCAAGAGGTGAGAGATAATGGACTGACCCCAATATAAGATCTGGGGGATAGAGTGGATCAAATATAAAATAACATGTTAGGACAACAAGTTAGTTCACCTCCTTCAAGAATCTTTCAAGTATGTAAAATAACAATACCTATGGAACATTATTTTTTTGAGAGAAAACCTATGGAACATTATGAATATATGAATTCTTCTTCCTTTTTCCTCAACATAAAAAATGTGCTTCGTTTGGTATTCTTGCTAAATTTTAAAGTTTAAAACCAGATGGCAGTTAGCATGTTTGGTTGTTGGCTATTATTCTAAGAAAAACAGGAGCAAAGTATTGTCTATATCACTATAACCTCCAAAATCAAACGACTTGATTTTGTAATTATAAGAAATTAAATTAATAATCAACAAAGGTACAAAATGTTGATCATAAAATATATCTAGGTTCAGACAAGTTCGAGAACTTTGGCAACAAACATACTTGCACATGTCTGTCGCTTTCGGTGCAAATGAAAAACATTAAAAATGGTTGCAAACTATTTTTAGTTGAAAGTTCAACGTAAGCTATAACAATAAAATGGTTTTTTTAGAAGCAAATAAATGGTTTGTATATTAGTTAAATGCATCGTCATATCACTATTATAAATAAAAAATTATATTTTTTTTTATCATTGATTAAATGATGTATATTAAATGAATCGGTTGACTATTATTTGGGTATAATAGTGCTCACCTTATCATACATCGATTAAGGGGGAGTTCGTATAATCTTAAATCGGTTGCTTGTTGATTTTAGCTAACAAGATAATTATTTTTAGGTGTAAACAAATACTCATGTGTTGTATTATTGATTAATTTTGAGTTAAAAGAAGATGCAATGTAAATTAAAACTGACTGTGAGTAAAGACCATCATTGTGTTTGTAAAGATAGAAAACTTGTTGTTAGGAACCCTTATTTGACTTGTGATTGGATTGAAACTAATAACTGGCGCTAATTCACTTGCTCTAGCAGTAACCTTGACTTTCCCAAATGATTAAGCAATATTACCTCCTAACTAGTATTAGGCTAACCTTTCCTTATGAATAACTTCAGTTGAGATTCACATTCTTTACTTTAATATCTATTTCTTCTTGCTTTTCTCTATGTTCCTCTCTGAGTTAAAACTCCCAAACCCTTTTACCTTATTTTGATAAACCTTATATCCCAAGAAAATGTCTTCCTTTGATTCTTAGAACCACGACCATAAATATGGCAGTGTTGAAAGTTCTAATGCAAAATGTCCCGTCTCTTTAAGCCAAGTCCATATCGATCAACCCTCACCTGACCATTCCTATGTCGTATTCCCTCTTCATAGCCATATTTTCCTTCACATACCAACTTCTATCGTGAGCAGCATAACTTTGTTTCTGAAATATTTCCTTCATTCAATGGAGGCTTATCTTCTGCTAGTGATTGAAAAATGGTTTTATATTAAGCTTATTGATTCACAAATCCATTGCATACTCAATGACAAGAAATAATATTGGTTTGGAGTCCACAATTAGTATCATTTTAGTAGTAGAATATGACATTTATGTTAGTTTTAGTCTAGTTTTGTAATATAAATCGTTCAAAAAGTCATGATAGACCAAGAGACAAATAGATGCCTTGAAGCAAAGGAAATTCACCTGAACCAGACAACTTTTGTAACCGTGTTATGCTTTTTAGAAGTTTATCATTGGTTAAGTTTGGGGGTATATTCGTTATAGATGTTCCGGTGACAATAAAAGGAACAAAAAGAAAAGAAACCAAGCAATCATCTACTAACGAGCTTGCATCACATGCATGTTTTGGTGGCAATAAAAGGAACAAAAAGAAAATAAACCAAACAATCATCTACTAACGACCTTGCATCACAGGCTATGAGCCCCGCATTATGAGAATATGAGAAAAATCAAGGGGGTCACTATTGTCTATCTTGCATCACGAGCTATGAGTCCTGCGACGTGAGATAGAGCGATAAGGTCAAAATATGTGTTCTCTACCTCTCTCGTATCGCAGGGAATAAGCTCGCACCACGAACCAATTACCCTAAAACTTAGAGAAATGGACGCCTATAGATAATGAACCCCTAATTCAGTAGAAAATTACATTTTCATGAGTAGTTGAAGGCAAAAAAGTGATTCGATTGGAGCGACCAGAGCCACTCAAGAGGCAAGGAATCATCAACCAGAGCCATGTACAAGAAGATATCAATTGAGCCATACAGCCCCCAATGTGTAGCAAATAAATTTGGGCTCCTCCAACACATTCCTCTTAGCTACAAATATGTGGTCCAAGTTTTGACACGGAGTTTCTTAGACAACCAAAATGTAAGCCGAATAGCTCGCCTTAACTAGACAAAAGACTATAGTTTCTAGGATGAAATTATTTGGAAGCTAACATGGAGAAACGATTACCTTCAATAATTGGTGGACTTTTGTTAAATATATCCTGTTCTCGAATTTTGAAGGCAATACATTCTCGAAGCAACCTACTTCCAAAAATCCATAAATATCGTTTCAACCTAAAAAATTACTACTACTAAGGTAGTACAATCATCTACGACCAAGCCTTGCATTCAAAGTATTTCTCGGTTCTCAAAAAATAAAACTTTTAGATTTCCATCTCTTTTCCTCGTTTTCGTTTACCTGATTGTGTTTTTAGACTGTTTTCTAATCTCCTTATGAGCCAAGGAGAAAGCGAAAATTTCTATCAAGGTGGAGGAGGAAGAATAAGAAGAGGAAGATGCTCCTTTGGTCCGAAGGAAAAAGACCAAGTCTAGTAGCACTAATAGCTATATTTTTGTGGTGGACAATCATTCAACTATTCTACAACTTGGATGGAGTCAACATTTACACTCTTTAAGAAATAAAACAATAAGAGATGATTATTTTTTAAATAGCAAGAAGAGATGATAAAAATATGAGTTTCACCTTCAAACATTATCCTGTTATTTACCGTATCCATCGCACTCATCATTAAATGTTGTCAAGTTATCTAGTAGCAGAGGAATTTGCTCAAATAGAAAGAAGCGGGTCCCAACCCACAAGGCCCCCTCCTACAACATTTTGCCTTGGTGTGACCATTTCACCCTTCTCCCACCCTTTATATACGAAGCTTCCTCCCTCGTCCCTCTCCCACCCCATCTCTCTTTGTTTCTCCCTCTCTCTAATTCTCCATTTTCAGTCTTAATAATAACTAACCATACATATTTTCATTGCATTTCTATTACTACAAACCAAACATGACAAAAGGTGGAAAACTAATGAAGCTAAAATCAGCACTCAAAAAATGGAACTCATTCGGAAACGGAAAACAGAGCCGTCACAGCATCAGCGCCGTCGCCGACGAAGACTCATCGTCTTCAAGATCCGACCTCCACACCGTCTTCGTAGGCAAGTCTCGACGTCTCTACCGTGTCACCTCCGACGTTGTTGACAACCCTGTCTTCCGTGAACTCGTTGAAAGGTCCCGTGAAACCGAACAACAAAACGACACTGACACTGTCAATGTTGTTGCTTGTGAAGTTGTCCTTTTCGAACATTTGTTATGGATGCTTGAAAATGCTGATCCTCAACCTGAATCTCTTGATGAACTTGTTGATTTTTACGCTTGTTAGTGTTAGCTTCCAATTCAACACCAAAACAACAAAAAAAACCACCAATATTCTTCTTCTTATTAATTAATAATAATATTTCTTTTTTTTTCCTTTCTAAATTTTATTCTATATACATACTTGCTCATTGTATTTCGCTGTAACATATTTAGATGTTGTTTCAACCTTGAACCACATTTCTGAGGTATTGTTCGCTATGGGGGTCTTGTGCAAAGTTCCTTTGTAAAAACGACGGCTCAATGGATGAGGTGCAAATTAATTCTTAGGAGGTTACTCGTGCCGGTAGCACTCTCGTTCAAACACGCTTAATTGTTGAGTTATTATGAAATGTGATGCATTAATGCTGATACGATCACACTTGGAAGAGATAAATCACTCGATCAAGATAGTTGTAATGGTAATAAATAACTAACTTTCATAAGGAGAAATCCAAGAGAGTGATCCATCATTGGTCTTTCCATGTTGTATATTTTGAAGAAAAAAAACTATTGTCAATAATTTTGATTATTAGTATTTCAATTAGTTACTAAAACATTGGTTAGTTTAGTTTCTAGTTGAGTTAGTGGTTGAATTTTCTAGTAGTTGAGTTGAGTGTTATAGAATGCAGACCCCTGTTCTGTCTTTTGTTGTAATGAATACATGGGAAATTGTGGACAATGTATAATGTAAGTTGTTGTTTGTTCTTGTACAAGGAAAAATAGGCCTTGTTTTATTTT
>Ga0209282_1001891_pt1 | contig 11815 bp, 11 predicted proteins | sample Mtrugardesep15_FD_187529 | JGI IMG/M metagenome (GOLD analysis project Ga0209282, IMG submission 187529) | Root nodule microbial communities of legume samples collected from California, USA - M. trunc garden sep15 (SPAdes) (version 2) | ecosystem: Host-associated > Plants > Roots > Nodule...
AGGGGCAAAGTTATGGTGCATAAGTCATTTCCTTATGCACCATGCATAAACACTTCACAACCATTAGATTTCCTTCACACTCTCACAATCTGATCGCACACACGCCTTTGAAGCCTTGCTCGCTTGCTCCGACCTGATTTTCACCTTTGTTCGCCACTCTGACGTGATTTATCCGACGAGGTTGCATGGACTTCTCCAGCGACATTCATTTCCTCCTCCAAAATTGCTGGAAACCATTAAGTACATCTAATGGTTTTGAAGTACAACTCACATAAACCATTTATTTCCTCCTCCTCCAATTGTGTCAGTCCAAAACTGAACGATGGCAATAGCTCTAGGTCCTTAGTTTTTTTCACCTGTTGAAAACCATTAAGTACATCTAATGGTTTTGGAGTACAACTCACAGAAACTATTTCTGGATTTATGCAGAGTGCATAAGGATTTCCTTATGCACCATAACCGCACTCGCTAACAAGGGAGGAGGCACATTACCAAGGTTCCTTCTTAGTTCAATTTATTTCTATCTTGCTAATTCTACTTTCCCTCCTCCCTTAGCTTTGATGGAGAATCTTCATTATTCGTCATTGGTGTGGGAGAGCTACGCACCATCAAAAGTGATATTTTTCTCTTGATAATTGCTTCAAAAAGCTACCAACTAGGAAGAATATGTCTAAAAATTTGTCAAAGTAATGGTGTCTAATGAATGGTTGCATGTAGAGTGGATTCAAGGTGTGTTTAGCGTACGAAAAAGTAAATGATTCGAAATCACGCCTTTTTATAACGTATGACCTTGCTAGTGCAATTTAGTATGAGTGTTCAAGTGGATGGGTGCGATGGTGGTGCTTCTAGATAATCCTAAAACCTTGCTTCAATTTTTTGCGGGTTAGGGAAGGAAAGGGAAAGGGTTAAAAGGTTTTCTGTTGATATGACACACAGTTGTGTGGCAAATTTAGAAGGTAAGAAATTATTGAAACTTCAACTCAAAATTGACTTCGGAGGGAGAGGTTCCTGATGCAATTAATACCATATCTTCTTCTTCTTCTACTTCTTCCCCTTCTCCTTCTCATTCTCATCCCCCTCCTTCTCTTTATTCCCCTTTTCCTTCTCCTTCCTGAAAAACTTGGTTTTACAAAAAGAAAAATCAATTGATAAAAGAAATGTTTCACCCCATTCTAATCCATTTTTTTCTTATAAGCTAAGGGAAAGGACAAGCTTCAAGAGGTTCCATTCTATGCCGCCAAACTCAAAAAAATTATTAAAAAAATAGGGGAATCTGTAAGAAAACTCAAGACAAGAAAATTAGATTATAAAAATATAATGGCTTAATTGATCATTTGGTCCCTTAAGTTAATTCTTTATTTCGAATTGGTCCCTTAACTATTAAACATTTCAAAATGGTCCTTTATCTTTGTTTTAGTCGTCATTTTGGTCCCATTTTATTAATTTTAAACTCTTTAAAAAGAAGACCGTTGAATAAAGGGGGTCCATAAGATCTAACGGTGTATCACCAACACATAATTATATTACTTTCTTCCTCTCCTTCCTCATCTTCATCTTCTTCATATAACCATCATCAACATTCATGAACTACAAACCCAGAAAAATCATGAATCAAACCTAGCAACTCACAAACACAAAAAATTATAATTTTGTTTCGACCAAATGAATGAAAGGAGAAAAGAAACCTTGAACTTCACAACTGGCGTAGAACAAACTAAAAAACACAAAATGAAACTGATGTTGTTGAACAACCTTAAACGACATTTCTGTTCCAACATCATCACAACAACAACCTTAGATTTCCAAAAACTCATTTCATTCTCTCTCTAGTATCATTTCAAAGTTGGGTTCCTTTACACCAAAAAAGTTGGATTCCTTCACCAAAAAAATTGAAAAGTTCCAAAGGTGTAGGTCGGTGAGACTGAGGAACGTATTTCTTCAATCTCTCATAACTATTTTCCGTCATTTCCATGGTCATCACGGATGACGACACAAAACTAACAAAATAATAGACTCATGAATTTTCCAAGTCAGAAACAATACCCTTATTTTCTTAAAACCCAAATATTGTTACATGCCATCTTGCCATGTATGTATTCTCTAGCAATTTGAAGGTGCTTCTTGAATTGATATTCATTTCACTTGTGAATCATTGTTTCTTCACCAATTCATTGTTTGTGGTTCCTCGTCTTCTCTCTTCTCTGGTGTTTGTGGGTAAAAAGGCTATTGTTGATTTTTTTGGCATCTGAAAGAGGGGAAACAATTGGGTTTGATTTTTTTTGTGTTTGTGAGTTGCTAGTTTTTATTCATGATTTTTCTGGGTTTTTGGTTCATGAATGTTGATGATGGTTGTATGAAGAAGATGAAGATGACGAAGAAGAAAAAAAAAGCAATATAAATTATGTGTTGGTGATACATCGTTAGATCTGATGGACCTCCTTTATCTAACAGTCATCTTTTTAAAGGGTTTAAAATTAATAAAATAGGACCAAAATGATGACTAAAACAAAGATAAAGGACCATTTTGAAACGTTTAATAGTTAAGGGACCAATTCGAAATAAAGAATTAAGTTAAGAGACCAAATGATCAATTAAGCCAAATATAATTAAGATTGAATTAAATTTATTGGATACTTTACAAATAAATATTAATAATAAAACTTTCAAAAAAAATTGACAAAAAAAAAATCAAAGAAAAACATTAATGATATAATTTGACTGATATAAAATTAAAAATCAAAACTATTGACCATAATAATGAATATTGACCTTAACTTTTCTGACGAAGTTAAATTGTCTCACTCAATTTGGCATCAGGGAGTATTGAACCTGAGACCTTGAACTTGAAGATGAGCAAACTCCAAAGTCTTAAGTTAATACTATTAGGCCAACCCAAGAAGGTTAATAATGACTGTAATTAACCATAATTTTTTTCAATCTTATAGTATTTAGTAATAAATTTGACCATATTATACCTTGTAATTTTATTTGAAAGAACCTTCTATTATATTTTGTTTTTCAAAATTAACCTCATATTTTTTACTTTATTTTATAACTATCATTAAATATCGTTGAATATGCTTTTTTATAATATGTAGACCATGTATTGCTCTTCTTATTAAAATTGATTATCTTTAGTTTTTTTTTTTATTAAATACTAAAATTAATAAAATAATATATGTATTGCTCTTTTTTTTTCAAGAGACTAGCGGTGAAAAGAAATATTGCTCTCTATAAAAGCTGGGATGCATTTTCAAACACAAAGCAAATAAAAAACACTTATTCCAAGTCTTTTTCCTTGCAATTACATTGCAAAGCCATGACTAGGAAGAAGGTGAAACTTGCCTTTATCTCCAATGATTCAACAAGAAAGGCTTCCTACAAGAAGAGGAAGAAAAGTATCATCAAGAAGGTGAGAGAACTCACTATTCTTTGTGGTATTCCAGCCTGTGCTATAATTTCCGATCCTTTTGATTCTAATACAGAGGTGTGGCCAAATCTAGAGGAAGCCAAACAGGTGATTGCGAGGTATCAGAACTCATATATGAAAGATGAGAGAAAAAATGTGAACCAAGAAAGTTTCCTTTTGCAAATGATTGCTAAAGCAAGGGAACAACTGAGAAAGCAAAGACACGACAATCATGAGAATGAGCTGAACATTCGTATGACTTGGTACCTGCAAAACAACATGCTGCCAGATGATGTGACTATTTCTGATTTGAAGGACTTGGATAAGTTAATTGAAAAAAATATGAAGGAAATTGATGACAAGATGGCTTCACTTAGTTTATCAAACTGATGTTTTCTAAAATTTATGTTGTGATTTTTATTTGATGTTATTTCAATTGGAAAATTCTAATAAAAAATAAACTTGTCAAAATAAAAGTTATTATATATCACCAGTTTTTCGCCTGTTCTATTTTATGTGCTTCAATGCTTTATCTGACATCATCAATTTTTCTTGTTGATAAAGAACTAATCATGAATCAGATATAGAATTAGGTAGGAAATTGATCTTCTATTTCTTTTAAAGTTATCACTTTCATTTCAACCAAAGTGAAAATCTTAAAAGATTTTGGATGGCTTCTAAGGTGAGGGAGCAATCAAGTCCCTCATCGGTGTACTTTTAATAATATATCATAAGATCTATTAAAAGGTCATAGGTTTGTTGGAAAAAAAGAAAGAAAAGAAGCAACATCTATGCCTTGACCCACCCAATTCAATCCCTGCCACCCCCTTTTTTTTCTCCAACAAAACCTTCTATGTTAGATAGTGAGGTTCATCGATGATTCCACTGTGAGAGAGAATATAAATCCAACAAGAGAAGGGATATTAAAAATATTGGATGTAGATTGATGCAAGGAAGGCCATGGAAAACTCTTACTTGTATGAATTGAACAAGACCATTATTTAGGATACAAAATGATGGTTTGGGTGTATGAATTCTTATCATGTTTCTCTCCAACGTATAAAAATCGGTTTTATTGTGCTTAACTTTTGCCTTCAAATTTTCCTATTACATGAAAGTCTTGGATTTTAGGGATTTGGATTAGTTTCTTGCAAATAATTTATGATGATTGTTGAATCAAGATGGGTTTTAGAACAATTTCTCTAAGGTTTTGATGATAACAATACATAGAAGAACAATTGAGTACTATAAAATCATCCAAATGACCAGAACCATATAATTAAATTATGACTTTAAAGTCAACAATTTGACCTTAAAATACAATGCTCTGAACAAAGAAGAAAAAACTTTTATGCACAAGAGAAGCTCTGATATGAAAGGGTCAAATAAAATTAATGCTCTAATCGAGTATTCATCAAGTTGTGAAGACGAAGCTCCATGTGTTTATTAGCTTTTCTTTAAGTGGGAACAACAATTTTCTACAAATGAAGACCAGGTGTGCCTGACAATGGGATTCAAACTGGGTCTCCATTTGTAATCCAACCCACCCACCATCTTTAACTCCTATGTAAACCCCAAAACCTCCCAAGGCAGTCTCTATAAAAGGAGTTTGCTCTTCTCCCATCACGTTTTGCTCGCTCTCAACCAAACTTTCGAAAGTACCCAGCGTGAGTTAACTCAAACAAGTGTTAACACAACGTGAGTTAATTCACATTACGCAACTTAAGTCACGCTAAAAACTCACACTGAACTCTAGCGTGAGTTAACTCATGCTGGTTTTCTTTTCCACGTTGGATTGCAATCTCTCTTTTTCCTTTCAATATTCAATCCAAATAGGTGCGTATGATGGGGGCTGAAAAGATTAATGCCACAAGCGATGTTATTTGCCATCTAATTAGGATCAAAGGAAAGATTGATGATAAGGTAGTTGAGAATTTGGTGACCAGAGGTAGGAAAGTAAGAGAAGCTAATGAATTGTGAAACTCAGTTATACTTTATATAATGTCATTTATGATGATAAAAGACGTGGTTAGGACTAACATTTTATCAAAACGGTGGGAGAATATTTTAAGTAGAATATATCTCATTTTCATCCTCAAAGTCTGTATCAGGTTCAGCTTCTGAAGTCACTGTAGTTGCTAACCCAACACCTACATTTGCTTCATTTCTAGCTTCATCCTTATTAGACCCTGATTCACTATCCAAATCTTCCCAGGTGGCCATCAAACTCTGCTTGATCTATTTCCAGAACTTGTTGGATTTGAAAGTTGGTTTCTTTGACTTCTCCTTTGATTTCTCCTTCCAAAGATCAGGACAATCAGCAATGAAATGTTCAGGTTTCTTAATGTTGAAGCAACCTTTTTGATCTTCTTTCCTTGAACCTTTGTAGCCAATGCTCCTGCTCAGGAACTTCTTGTTCTTTCTAGCCAAATACTGAAGTTTGTTTGAGAGTATAGCCATCTTCTCAACAACAGCTGTGTCTTCATCAGAATCTCCATTAGGGGACTCTTTTTCAGACTCATTTGCTTTGAATGCTTGTGAATGCTTCCCTTTGGATTTCAATGCTATAGACTTTGACTTCTTAGCAGAATCATGCTCATCAAGACTAATCTCATGAACCTTGAGAGAGCTTATAAGATCTTCAACACTTAGAGTGCTTAAATCTTTAGCTTCCTCAATAACAGTAACTTTAGGTAAACTTCTCAGAATCTTGCTCACATGATCAAAAACTACATAGCTTTTCTTTAGTATTTGAAGTCCAGAGACTAGAGTCTGAAACCTTGAGTACATAGCCTCAATAGTTTCATCTTCTTTCATCTTGAACAACTCATGCTGATGAACAAGCATTGTAGCTTTTGCTTCTCTTACTTTCTTGCTTCCTTCATAGTTTGCACATAATATTTGAGGCTATTCATGAGGATAAAAGACGTGGTTAAGACTAGCATCTTATCAAAACGGTGGGAGAATCTTTGGAAACACCTCCCTAATCTTAAACTAATTTCATTTGAAATCAACAAGCTAATGTTTTTTGTTGCATTTGTATCTGGGATTGTGTCATCTCATAGTAAGGGAAAATATCCCTCACATACTCTCGACTTCGATCATCATTGTTTCTTTCAACATAAGATATTCACCTATCTCATAACACAGGTCTCGAGAAATTGAAAGTAAGTGTCACTCAATCTTGGTTTGCCCGATTGTGTTTTTATTTCTCATTTACTGACCTCTCTTCATATTTATGGTTCAACTTTTATCCTTGAAGGAGAAATGGTCCTCTAAATCTCTTAATCTTCATGCTTTAACAAGTTTGCATCTTGACTATGTTGGGATTCAACCTGTAAAAAATTAAACAATCTTTTCATTTAAGATTTTTACTTTCATTAATTATCCCAGCTCTCTAACTTTTAAGGTGGAAGGAATCCTTCTAATAACCAACGCTACACTCATAAATTTAACCATCATGGATATTTCTTACCCAACTTATAATTATGTGATATCCACACCAAAATTAATTTCTTTCACAGTGAATGATACCGCTTTCCAGGCTTTGGATTTTCCATTGGTGAAGGTTGATCTTTCCTTAATTTTTTTTCCCTCTATATACATGCATTAAGTAGCTCACAATCTTGATGGATATTTTATTTGGTCTTTTTCACTTTCGATTTTTGTATCATTATTTCTTATAGATATATATTATTTTTTTTGCTTTGGGGGAGGTAGTGAATCTATGATTTGTGATTTAAATTGGCATACTATAGCATTATTTAATGAACCATCAAGCTAGTTGTGGTATAATTGATTGCATGAATGTTTTTAATTTGCTAATTTGAAAATATTTTCCAAATTGCAGTTTCATTCAAAGTTATACCACGCACTGTTGTTGATGAAATTATACCTTATTATTCATTTTGCAGGTGACAAAAGAATGAGTTTATTTTAATGATGAGATGTCTAAAAACTTCTTGCATTTGATATATCGCATATGTATCTTGTCAAGTTTAGCATGTATTTCTATTCATGTTCAATAAGTGTTATTACAAAAGAACTGTATTTTAAGGAGTTCTTTGTGAAAATAATAATGGTCTAAAGGAGAACGATTTGTTTTTCTTCAAATATTAAATCTGTAACCAAATATAAACAAGCAATACCAGACAAAATGGGTTTCATATAAATCAAGCATAAGTAAAACTGATAATACATGTATGTGAATGTGAGTTTTCTGTTTGGGAAGCCAAGTGTTTGACAAATACGTCAGATAAGTGTGACGCATTGTAGCTAACAAGGGAGGAGGCACATGACAAAGGTTCCTTCTTAGTTCAATTTATTTCTATCTTGCCAATTATACTTTCCCTCCTCCTTTAGCTTTGACGGAGAATCTTGATTATTCGTCATTGGCGTGGGAGAGCTACGGACCATCAAAATGATGGTTTTCCTTGATAATTGCTTCAAAAAGCTACCAACTAGGAAGAATATGTCTAAGAATTTGTCAAAGTAATGGTGTCTAATGAGTGGTTGAAAGTAGAGTGGTTTCAAGGTATGTTTAGCGAGCGAAGAAGTAAATGGGTCGAAATCACGCTGTTTTGTAACGTATGACCTTGCTAGTGCAATTTGGTATGAGTGTTCAAGTGGATAGGTGTGATGGTGGTGCTACTAGATAATCCTAAAACTTTGATTCTATTTTTTGCGGGTTAGGGAAGAACAGGGAAAGGGTTAAAAGGTTTTCTGTTGTTATGGCACATAGTTGTGTGGCAGATTTGAAAGGTAAGAAATTATTGAATCTTCAACTTTGGAGGGAGAGGTTGCTGATGCAATTAATACCATATCTCCTCCTTATCATTCTCATCCTCCTCCTGAAAGCTTGGTTTTACAAAAAGAAAAATGGCTTAATTGCAGTTTTAACCTCCTAACTTTCACAAAGTTGCGATTTTGGCCCTCTAAGAAAAAAAACTATAAAACGGCCCCTTAAGTTGTGCATCTGTAACAGTTTTGGCCCCCCAATGCCACAAAAAAAAAAAGTACCACGTGCACCTCACTTATGGTGCCACGTCAGCGTAGACCGAAAAATCAATTGATAAAAGAAATGTTTCACCCCATTTTAATCCTTTTTTTTTATAAGCCAAGGGAAAGGACAATCATCAAGAGGTAGCACCGCCGACATCCCAACTAGGTTGGCACGCTGAAGGACCTCCATTCTATGCTACCAAACTAAAAAAACTTATTAAGAAAAGGGGAATCGGTAAGAAAACTCAAGGTAAGAAAGAAAAAGGAAAATAAAACTAATATATTAGGAGAATCTTTAATTAGGTAGACCGCATCTGTCCCAAAAGAAATACAAATTAATACCGGTTTATGAGACCAAAATAATTTTTTTAAAGAAACTCTGTTGTTCGAGTTACCAATACCTCTTTAGTAAATCTTTTGTCTGAGTTACTAATCCTATGTCAAATGCTCATATATATTATTAAAAAAAAAGATAGTGTATGGACTCATCATTGAGACGATGTCGAGAGGTTGTGAAAATGGGTTGGGGCATGGCCCACCATAAAGTGTCTTAGAGAACAACTGCCGTTGTAGAAGGGTCGGTGGAGGCGATGATATAACAAAAGGAACCACCAGAGAGAGCATTTAAATTAGGGGTGTTCAAAACCGAACTAATCCAATAGAAAAACCGCAAACCGAACCAATACAAACCGAAACCGCAAAAAAACACATTTGGTTTGGATGTATTTGAATCACTTTTTAAATCAACCACATGGTTTGGTTAAGTTTGTGGTTTATTTTACTAATCGAATCAAACCAAATCAAACTGCAACATAAGAAAAATATTAACTAAATCTATGTCCTTAAACCAATACTCATAGACACAAAATGAAAACTTTTTATTTCAAAAATGTATTTATGTGATACTTAAAGTTTTAGAGAATGATACAATCTCAATCTTTTACATTTCTTACCAAATAGAAATACTTTTTGTCCACATTTTTAATTTGGTATATGTTTTTTGGTGAAAATAAAATTGTAATGTTGGATGAAATTTAAACCATTATCAAAAACATTGTTGAAAATATGTTGTGTTTTAGCTTTTTAACTTTTTTTTTTTGCTAAGTAGGGAGAATGACAGACATCAGGAGACAACACCGACATCCCGACTAGGTTGGCGCCCTGGGAAACCTCTGACTTCTGCCCGCCAAACTCTAAAAATTTATTAAAAAAAAGGGGGAAAAGTATATACAAGGAGAGGGGGGACTAGGCCAAAACCCTAAAAGAAAAAACAAAAGAAAAAGGCTATCAAACGACTACGAAAATCCATAGTTGGGCAAGCCAATTCTGCCTCTATAGAAATCTGAATGCAACTCCAATGGAAGCGTGTCCAACCACTCAGACATTCCAATCATTGGGCAGTTGGAGGAGGACCACCCCTTGCACGGGTTGTATAATGCGGCTTTCTAAGGACTTGTTTTTTCCTAGCTTGCTGCTGCTTTTTTGTGAGTACTTGCGTGAATCCTTCTTCAGCAGACCGTTGGTCGTATTCCCGAATTCTAGCCCATAATTCCAAACCACTCTGTATGTTTTTGCTAGTGTGTGTCTGCGCAATTGGAACCTGAGATGTTTGTGATTGATCCTTCAAAATTTGAACCTCTACGTCCTCATTAGAATTAACTTCTACGTGTTGTAAATTGATACTCTGGTGCGCTTCTGATTGGATTTGAAGAGGTGTTGGTGGTGTGCCATGCTCCATATCTGGGGACTGAAAATCAGCAGCAGAACCTTGCACGTCATCTCGCACAACAAATATTGGTTGAGAAACATCCGCAAATGGAATCTCGTGAACCTGAGATGCCTACTGCCTATGCTCCACTTCATGGGATTGCACGTCTACGTGCGCTTCATCAGAGATCTTTTCCAGAACATGAATTGATGTACTAGGCAGCCGGTCATGGGGAGTTTTATCAACATCATTTTGGAACTCAATACTGAAAGTTGCAACAGTAACATCCTTGTCAATAGGCCGAAAAGCAGCCAACTGTGCAGTGTCCGCAATTGTTTCTTTGTGCTGACTTGGAGCAGCTGTGGCACCTACCAAATCTTCCATATCATCATGTTGAGAATCTGCCAAACGTGAGGGTTCTACGCGTGAAACATCTTGCTGAACGGGAACATCAGTAGCATCATGTTGAGCGGACGCTACTGTTTTCCATCCTTGCTGAACGGGAGCATCCCTCTGGATTATCCTTTGGTTGCCATCCTTGCTTTGGTTTTTGTGAGTGTACCGACTGCTTTCCCTTATCAATTGGTTGCTCGTGAGTATCCGCTCTTCGGGGGTGTAACCAACGACATGATGTAATATCGTGACCGATACTTTAACAGTGAGTGCAAAAGTTGGGGAGACCCTCATAATCAATAGCTACGGGGAAAGCATAACCCTCTCGCTCGACCATCACCTCATAAAAAATAGTCTTTGAAAGATCCAAATCAACAAGTATCCGTGCATAGTGGCCATACAATCTATTCCTTGTTACGTTGTTAATCAATAACGGTGTCCCAACTGCTCCTGCGATTTCGTACAGTGTCCTCTCCATCCAATACTCTTGCGGTAATTCCCACAGCCGAATCCAAACTTGTGTGTGAGTTTGTCGTTGTGTATGGAGATTAAAGTCCTTAGTCCATTCAAACAGTCTAAGCAATCCCGACTTCAAGCTTACTGTACCGGCTGCCCAAACGGTAAGCATGTCTTCTTGTGAAGCAAAGAAAAATTCGTAAAACCCTCGGCCAAGGGAAAGCATATGCCATGGCCCTTTGACTTTCCATAACTTCTGTAACTTGACAGTGATGTCTTTGGTCACATAGGGCTTGTCTCCTTTGTTAAGAACCAATCGACCACGAAGATTTATTTTGCAGAAGTCTAACCCTCAAGAATAAGTAGTATTGGAAATTCTAATTGATAGTATTTCGCCACGAATAGCAGGCACAAGAAGAGGTTCAGATGGTACCTGTGTGCCACGAAGAGCCTGTGCGAATGAGGGTTTTGGGAGTGCAGCCTGGTGTAGAGTGTGGAGTAGAATGAGTAGTCTGTGTCATAGCTGTTGTCGTGATCACTGCAGGAGTGGCAAGGGGTTGGAGCTCTGCCTGCTAGTCAAACACGGCGAGGCGAGCAGTACCACACACTAGAGCAAAATCGAGCCAAAAGGGATGAATTGGGACCATACACGTGAGTTAATGGGATTCCAAGAGGGTTCAAAAGCAACACGTAATTGCATAAAACCCAAAAATGTTTTCAACTTTGCAATTCCACCATTGATTCACGTAAACCAAAAGAAGTAGAAAAGCAATTAATGCAATCGGTGATGAGAGAGCAGCTTCTGGAGTTGCACCTTAGCTATCGGCGCCGATGAAACCCTAGCTTCT
>Ga0209282_1001894_pt1 | contig 11810 bp, 4 predicted proteins | sample Mtrugardesep15_FD_187529 | JGI IMG/M metagenome (GOLD analysis project Ga0209282, IMG submission 187529) | Root nodule microbial communities of legume samples collected from California, USA - M. trunc garden sep15 (SPAdes) (version 2) | ecosystem: Host-associated > Plants > Roots > Nodule...
TCATTGTTTTTCATTAGCTATCAAATCTCAGACCCATTGACTTGCCTTCTATTGAACTCGACATCAGAGTTCTAAATATTACAGAAAAATCTTTATATTGTCTCGTAAATTTAACTTAGTTGGTATGAGCATCGCATATTATATGTAGATGTTGGAATTTAAATCATAAACACACGATTTATTTGAATTTCTAGTCAGTGGACCACTCAACGGAAAAAAAATCTTTACATAATGCTTTATTTTATTTGACATGTTTTTTTTTTGTCTAAAACAGAAAATAGAGATTTAGCCGTCTTAAAAAAAAAATTTAAACTGAATATATTGATAGTGTATTTTTTTTTCTCTCACTCAAATCACCGTTGAAACACTTTGTTGTTTCACACCTGATTAATCGGAAGGAAATGGATCACTATAGGAGAATAAAGAGTGTTATGTATTTGAACTCAAATTACACAAATATACTAAAATGTGTGGAGCAAGAGTCGGTAGCAACCAAATTCAAATTAATCTCAATCAACGATGACAACAACATCAAACCTAGTAACTAAGCAAAGCAAATCAATAACACAAATAAATAGATTAGAGAAACAGACAAATCAAGATTTAGTTATCTAGTTCATCCCACAATAACAGATAAAGAGATTAAGAAACAGACAAACCAAAATTTAGTTATCCATTTTAGTCCAATAATGACCTACGTCTGACCAACATGGATCCTCCTCTATTTTCCTTTATCATTAGTTTCTAAAATATTCTCCGTAACTTTTCAAAAACAATTTTTTTGAGGGCCAATATGGATTGTTGTACTTGTAGATCAATCATATCATTCTTATTTTCATTTGTTGGGGGATCCTAAGAATGATATGTTAATCGACGATGACCTATTGTGTATGGTGTTTCTAATAACTATATGATGATCAAAGGGAAACCTCTGTGTGACCTTACAAGCAGGGCCGTCCTTGTGCAAGTGCAACATGACACTTGGTACTAGGGGTGTACATGGGTTGGGTCAACCCAATAAACCCGGTCAAACCCACCCAAAAAACCCAAAAAAATGGGTTGGGCTGGGTAATTGGGTGGGTATGGTTTTAAAAAATGGAAAACCCATAAAAATAAATGGGTTTCGGGTAAAATCAGACCCATACCCAAAAAATCCACTTACCCAATAATGTCAATATTTTTTATCTTTATTTTCATAGGGTAGAAGAAAAATACTAAAAGTTATAGTCATAAACCAAGTTATATTTTCAAAACATAACACTGTACCATATATAATGAAAATCAAAACATGTTAGGGTTACAAATCAAGATGTTGCACTTGTTGGTTATTTTAATACTAATGTAATTTTATGTCATGCAACTTTAGTTTGTTGCAAGTATTTTATGATGGAGTTTATTATTTGATATTATAATTTATTATTCTATGATGCATAAAATTATAGTAAAAATAAGTTAACCAATTTTTTTTAAGAAAATTAAAAAAAGTAGAGAAATATTTAAGAAGAATTATGAGTACTTGTCATTTAGTCATTTAATATTAAAAAATAGAAAGATAAGTTGGGTAACCCATCACCCAATCCAACCCAACCTATAAATTAGTGGGTTTGCCCAAACCCACCCAATGATATTACGGGTGGTTATTTTATCTCACCCAAACCGGAGTACCCTACGTGGTTCGGGTTTTAAGTTTGGCTAAACCCAACCCAAATCGACCCATATACACCCCTACTTGGTACAAGGCCTCAAACTCAGAGAGTCTCAAAATCCGAACAAAAATATTTATACCCATGGATAAAATCTGTTACTAAATGTCACTTTTCTGTAGGTAAAAGATTAGATTACAACAATTTTGATGTCAAATATGCATTGTCTATATGTAAATATCTATTTGTCTATTGGTAAAATGAAGTATTTTTAATAGAGATAGCCCAAAATCATGATACAAAGTTATGGCATATTATAAAATACCGTAAATGTGTACCTTGATCATGGATGGTAATCAAGTGATGTTGTTAGAGAAGCCATGAACATAGTAGGGTTGAGAGACTCTTCTCTCCCTTTTTGTTGCTTTAGAATGAGAGCGTAGAATTGATTGTTATCTGACCTGATGAGATAGTTAGTATATATAAGCACCAGTAGGGAGAGTGACCTCTCAACATGCTTACTATGAGAAACAACCCAACCCATCACAGTTCGTTTCTAATTACAGTCCATTTTTAAATATCTTTTTATTCAGTGCAATATTATAACTAGAATTAATAGTTGATATAATAATATATTATTTTAATTTTTGATTAAGGTTAATCGATAAAACCCAACATAAAAGTCATGTTTAAACCATTGCTCGTATATTTAACTACAAAATAGATGTTTGTCACTGTAAGTGGTGTTGATTTTTTTTTTTTAATACTTTTTAGATGAAGACTGTCAAGATTACAATAGGGCCTCCGAATTATCAAGGACGGCCTTGCTTACAAGCGACCGTGATTAGAGCTTTTATCTTATGTGGTGTAGATCCCTGTCATGTAATAGGTGGAAGAAAACGTTCTCCATCCATGACTCCATGACTGCGAATATGGAGATGATCTATCTTCATATTTTATTCCTAAGGTAGTGGCAATCTACATCATATTCCTAAGGGTGGTTCCCGGCCTGAACTCTGATGAGTGGAGTTATTTGTTTTCACCTCAGTTACTCCTGAGTGGAGTTATTTGCGTCAGGCAGGGTAGGGATCAATGTGCGTCCTATAATGACTGTTTCAAAATATTGAAAACTCGCGTCTATAAATATATGAGTCTTAGGTCGGTGAAAAATCATCATCTGACGACCAAATGAAGACATAGACACGATTTTGGAACGTTAGGAGTGACCAAAGCCAAAGATTCATCAACAAATGATCCTTCATTTATATGGTTTTCTTTACATATATTCAATAGTTTATGTTTAGAAAGTATGATTAGTCAATTTCCTAGGTTAGGTCATGAAGGAGGAACTTCTCTGTAATAGTTTGATCATGTAACTTTTGACATCCTTTGAATACAGTTGATTGCTTTGATTTTATTCGGTTAAATTTATCCTTAATGCTTTTTAGATGTTTACGAATGTTCATAAATCGATACATGTCTCGATGACTACTAACCCTAGCTTTGGGGTTAACCTAATTTAACTGTTCAATTTTTCATAGCTTTAGAAACATTCTATTAATGTTTTTAATGGCAATAATTTGGCCTTCATTCAAATTTTTAATGGACTCACGTAAGACATTAGGGAGTTGTAACTATCGGAGAATGTTAGTGACCAATACATTAACCTAACTATTTTGTTTAAATGTCGTAAAATTAGGCTATCTAAACAGCTGTGTTCATAGTATTTAGTTATCAAGTTATCTAGAGAAGAGATTCCGACATGACCTAATCGCCTTTTATTCATTTTGTTAAATTTCAGATAATCAAGTCATTGTCAGGTGCAACCTCCGAATTTTATATATCCCAACGAGTTGTATCATAGTAGTTAAGCTGAAGGTTCACAATCCCTATAAATACAAACTTATAACTTTTACTAGTTTAAAACGATTTAGTACACACTTGCTAATTTGTTCATCACCTAACAGTCTAACATTTTCTTTTTGATTTGGATAAATATTTGCTACCAAAAACTTTGATAGTTAGTTATATACCGATTAATAAATATTTATGAGTACTTCGTAAAACATATATTACTATTTTTTAACAAATCCTAACGCTATTTAAACGATTATAAAATAGTGTAAAAGTATGTGTGTAAAGTGATACCATAGTATGTTCCACTCAACAATTTAGTTTCGTTAGCAGGGACAATGTATAATATATGCAAGGGTTATAATTTGAACTTCAGACATGTCACTTATTCACCTTAACCATTAAATTCTAACTATTAGACTATTTGACAAAAAAAAAAAAAAACTAAGTATTACTCCATCCTAGACTAACTAATTTTTCTTAGGGACTAACTCAGCTTCTGTCAACATTTTAAACTAAAGGCTTAAATATTGCACTCGCCCCTGCAAATATGACCCGTTTAAGTTTTAGTCCTTGTAAAAAAAAATTTCAGAAATCAGTCCCCGCAAAAAATTCTGTCTTTTAAAAATACCCCTGGACCCATTTAAGACAAGCCATGTCACGAAGATGCCTATGTGGCGCATACTGACTGTGTAGTTGTGCCCACGTGGAATCTGATGTGGCATTTTAACATTAAAAAAATGATTTTAAATTTTTGAAAAAACTTTTTCTGTTTTAAAAAATAAAAACAATAATTTAAAATAACAAAAACATATTTTAATTAAATTAAAAATATGGAAATTAATTTTCCAAAAGTTTAAGAAATCAAAAAAAACTTTTTAAAGTAAAAATTTTCCAACAATTTTAAATGTTAATTTTCGAAAATTTAGTTTTGAATTTATTTTTTTGTAAATTACAAAAAATAATTTCCAAAATTTTTTAGAAAATTATTTTTAATTTAAAAAGACAAATCAAAAATTTTTTTGTCATTTTTTTCTAATTTTTGGAAAATATATTTTCTTTTTTGATTTTTTTTTCAGATTTTTTAAAATGTATTTTTAATTTTGTTAAAAAGTTAATGAATTCTTTTTAATTTTGAAAGAAAAATCTGAAGATAAATTTTTTTAAAAATGTTATTTAATTTTTTTTTTAATTTACAAAAATTAATTTCCGAAAAAAATAAAAAAATCTTTTATTTTAATTTTGAATTTGTTTTTATAATTTTCGGAAAATATTTTCTTTTTAATTTGGAAAATTAAAAACCATATTTTTTATTTAAACAAAATAAATTGATTTTTTTTTATTAATTTTAATTTTTTTCCTAATTTTTTTATTTCAAAAATTAATTTTCAAATAATTTAAATTGTTTTCACATTTTTAAATTAATTTAAATGCCACGTGGACACAACTACACAGTCAGCGTGCGCCATGTAGGCATCTTGGTGACATGGCTTGGCTTAAATAAGCCCAAGGGTATTTTTAAAAGACAGAATTTTTTGCAGGACTGATCTCTGAATTTTTTTTTTTTATAATGACCAAAACTTAAATGGGTCATATTTGCAAAAACGAATGCAATATTTAAATCTAAATTAAAATATCACAACAACTTACAACTCTCTCAGCAACTAACATGACAACGACATATATACTTACAAACAATCACTTTAGTTTTTTTTTGTTTTTTTTAATTATTACCAATGTTACTCTTGTGTTTGTGGTGTGTGTCGGTACATGCTTGATAGATTAAGACCCATAAAGTTTTAATAACCGGAATAAAAAGTGACCGGTGGAGAGCTAAAATTAGAGAGGGTCATACTCACATTTCACGAATCCAAATCAAATTTTCATGAATGCAAATATATAACTGGGGTCTTTTTTTCTCTAGAACTTTGATATTTAACAAATGCATAAATGTGGTATGCCCAAATTGTAGCCTGTAGTTCTCCATAATCTATTGGGCCCACTAATAATAGAGGAATGAATACGATGTAACAAAGTTGAAAGAAGCCAGAAAATGTACAAAATTGATTAGGAATCAGCCCCCTGAACTTGATGGTTGCATTGCACCAAAGGGAGCTTAACTTAAACCTTCACATCAATCTAGAGCCGTCAGACAGTTTCCACCGTTGGCTAAGAAGCTTGTACTCCTCCGTCTCATATTATAAGAAAAAAAAATCACATTTATTAAAAAAACTAAAACATAATAGTTTGTAACATAGTTTTTTGTGTTATCTTTGAAATAAGTTTTATAGAAAGATATAAAAATAATTTTCATTGGTTGTTGGTTATTAAGAAAAGAATAAAGAGAACAAATTGAATGCACTTTGCATTTAATTTTCTTTTGGAAAACATAATTTTTTGAAACAATGATCAAAGTTTGTCTTTTTTACTTATAATTTGAGACAACAAAAATGAATATTTTTTGCTTATAATTTAGAACGGAGGGAGTATATCGATTATTTCTTTATATGATTAATAGTGTTTTACCTACCGTAAAAAATCAAAAAATTGTTTTTCATCCTTGTAAACTTTTTAAATTAAACCTTTTTATCTACATCAATATTATATAAATAAGAGTAGAAGTTTAATTTTCTATTCGTAAAATTCAAGAGCATGGGTTGAGCATGTTATGTGGTGCTTAGTTTGCAAGCAAGTTTGACATCTGAATGACCTTAACTTTTATCAACATAGTACCACTTTGACGGCTCTGGCTACGGTAGGCGAGCTGCATGGGTCATGTACCATGCATGACCTTTATATTTTTTTTTTTTGTTTGTTGCAAAATGACTTTGATCCATTAGATATACTTTTATTATAGTGAATGGATGTGATCTCTTTAAATTGTGACCTGCTAGTATTTTATTATTTAAATATATATAGTGATTTTAAGATATGCAATTGAATTTAGAATCAGATTTAATAAAAAGTGTTTTCGGTATTGTTGGAAAATCGTGAAAATGGATTTTTTGATACAACTAATAATAGACCCGTACAAATAATTATATAAAATTAATTACATTGTTAATATTGTTAAATGTTTAAAAATATTAAATGAAAGAGTAAAGTACATTCTCCTCCCATCAAAGATGTTTGAATTACACTTCCCTCTTCTCTTATGTTAAAATATAGGGTTAATACCTGTTAAAATATATGAGAATTTTCCATGGACTGAAATGTTCGCACAATTTTTTTTTAATTAAAATATAGTTGTAAAAGTTAATAAAATTTTTTAAGAGAAATTCTTTGTTCAATTATTGCTTTCCATATATATTCTTAGTCCATACCTTTTAGTCAACTCATGTCTAATATTCATATTTTTTAATGAAATTTTTCAGAAAGAATAGAATATCATGACAATCTCACCTAAAAAAAATTATAAATTTTTTACAATTTTTTTTCTTATATTTATGTCAGAATACATTTATTTTTTTCTCTTATATAAGGGAATTGGATAATAAAGAGATGAAAAAGGAAACAAATTGGTTTTATATTATTAGGCACATAAAATTAAGATGAATATTAAAAAGGATAACTATAAAATTATGCTAAAGTATGAATTTTATATATTGTTAATAGATTATACCAACAAATTTACATGGAATTATTGTGAGAAGTATTGAAATACTTTGACCTCCTACATTAGGTAACCATTGCACAGCACCTGCAATCAAATGTCACTTTAGGTGTCCAAAGGAAGAAAAAAAAAAAAAAAAAAAAAAGAGATCATGTACCGTAAGAGACCTATTGAAGTCTCGTACGGGAAACGGCACCCCAAATACTCTCTGTTTCGTGCAAGTAGCGCCGCAAATCTAGTCTACTTCCAACTTCCAAGGCACCATTAATTCCTTTATTTTTGTGCACTTAAATTATTCTTGATTTGGCCTATGTGGTAAACGAAGCTGTCCAAGCATGACAATGTTCCCTTTTAACAACAAAAGAAATGAAGCATGCATGACAAGGTTAATTAGAATTTCGGTGGAATTAAATCAATGTTGATATTGAAATTGTAGACAGAAAAGAAAGTAAAATGAAAGGAACACAAAAAAATGTGAAGAGAAAATGATTAGAAAATAAACATGAATAACTTTTTATTTATTTTTTGACAATCATGAATAACTTGGTTTTTCAAAACCGGGGAAAGGAATTTTTATTTATTAATCTTTGATATTTATTGTTATTTTACAATTGTAGGGGATTGGAATCAGTAAACTAGCACGGTAGCACCTCAAGCAATAAAAATCAACTTGATTGACTCATATTTAGGACATTATTGTAATTTTCTTTATTTTTATTGTCTCACATGCCTTTCTTTGGAATGAGTGGGAAGATATTAGGTGCTAGCCTTACTAGTTACTACTATATCGTTCGTTCCTTCGATGCTTGCAAGTTGCAATACTTGAATTTTCGTATGACTTCATAGCATGGAAGTTGGATATGCTAAAGATATGCCTTCAACTAGATGTTAGAGATTCTTCTTACCTTCATGCGGTTGCCTTATAGAAATTAATGTGATCAAGTTTCCTTCTTCTCCCAAAACATAGTAATACCTTTATCTCTAAACTAGCAGAAAGATAGGCACCACTGCGTTAACGCATGTGATTATTTTATTATGTTTGTTTGTATAATTTTGATTATAAGTTTTAAATTTTAACATATTAAAGGAAATTATTGATATATTGATTTATAAACAAAATATTGTCAAGGCATATAACAAAATTATTTATGAACTCAACATATTTTAATTTTCCTGCATATTATAAAATAAAGATAAAATAATAATTATTTATTGTTTATTCTAATAGTAATTAGTAACATCGTAACATAAATATATAAATGACATGTAAAAGAAACATTGTTATGATTGCATAAAAAGACAAATCTCTTTTGAAAAGGTACATCATAAAAACAATTTTATTACTCAAATAAGGATTCATATGAACCACCACCAATTTACACACACATTTTAAATTTACCATATTCATGTTTAAATATCACACGTTCATATATAGAAGAAGTCACTGTCCAAGTCCAAGCAGTGTAACCTTTCACAAAGATCTTTCAGATGATCAACCACCTTCAGTTCAGCCAAAATAGGAAAGTAAATCACTCTTTCCCTTTAAAATACCCTTGCCTATCACGTGTTTTAATTATTCATCCACGCCAATTTTGTTGTATTTTTTATGTTATCAATTTCACATTCTTTTACGGAAACAATTCAACCTTATTTCTTACGCCACAAAACATCAACCAGTACTTTTTTCCCATATATAAAGGAAAGGGTTTATTGATTCTTGGAAGCCATTCACACTTAGTTGAGTTTTCTTTCTTCTCCACAAAGCAAAAAAACAAAACCCTAATAAGGCTAGTTTCAAAAATAAGAATGTGGAGAACATGGGTAGATGTCAGTCGAGACTAAGCCATATAAGTACAATTTTTTTCCCTCAACTCAGAACGTGCTTGAAGACTTATTCCCCTAATAATGGAGGTGATGAAGAACATGGATATTTGATATAATTTTGCCAACAAGGCGATTTTAGGCTATAACTCAACCTACGAGGTGCTTACATTAGTGATGTTAGCCATGACTTTACATGATGAAATATGATAGATAAGAGGCCAAAAATGTGGCAAACAATGTTTATGTAGGTTGCTTAGTTATTCTAAGTCTATAAATATTCCTCCATGTGGAGAGAGAATACGCTATCGAAGAAGAGAGAGAAGGTTGCAGATTGTTTTCCCCATTTTCAACCTTATTTAGTATCGAGTCGTGTCTTTTAAAGGTACATAAGGATCATATTGATTACTCTCAGACACTTGTTAAGGAAATAAAACAAGTAAATTTTGTATTGATTTTTTTTTTTTTACACTTTTAAAAGGTTGACCACACAAGTTCCAAATGAGTTTCACTATATTTGGTTCCTTAATATGTTCCCAAAGACACTTGCTAGAATTTTCCAACAAATAAACAACATTTCCTCAATAAAATAAAACAAACACGCTTATAATGTGGTGAACCAAACTGCTATCAATTTTTTTAAAGCTCGGTATGCGACTCAAGGACCGACTAATCCGAGAGGTCCATCCCATTGTCCACTTGTAGGGGATCACATTTAAAGTCAGAACAAAGTTTTGTATAGACCAATCCACTGAAATTGACACAAGGAGGAATCAAGCTTGAGATCTTAAGAGGAACACATTTCAAGACAACAAATCAACACCACCAATTTTTAATTGACATCATTGATTACATTTCTTTTTTATCAACAATAGGAGATTGAATAACTTTTCAACACTAATTTATACACATGATATTGACAAATATGTATTATTTTACAAACAAATATTTATGTGTATATCAATAGAGAAATGATATTTGTACAACTGTTTTTTGATAATTTTTGGGACAATAGCTACATTACTTTATTTTTTGTGTCAATATCTACTTTTTTTTTGTATATATTTGGCTGTCACATAAACTATCTCAAAAATTATTGTTCAAATAACATACCTCTATTAAAAAGGATTTGTTGAGCTATTTATTAATGGTCTGATCATACCTTGCATATAGAGATGTTGTTAGAAAAACCTAGTAACAAAAGATTATAAAAACGAAAATAAAATTCAATGAACCCAACCTATCTTTGTTCACGCAACTCGATCAATGGTGCATACCTCTATGCCTATAACAAGCATACCCCTGGACTTATCTTGTCTCTCTTTAGTGTCTACATATTAGTGATAGGAGTACTCAAGAGATTTTTTGCTTGAAGTGATAACACCACATTAGTGCATGTTTTTTGACACAATATATGTGCATATTTTATGGCAAAGAAAGAATCATTTAAGGTGTTATGTTTAATGGAACCACGTCGATGTGACATACTTTGTATATTTCAATAGATCTTTAGGTAAAGAGACCGAAAGAGTTGCACACAACCAAATATTTAATATTTATGAGGATCTTTTTGCAGTGTTTTTTCAATTCAATGGTTATTATAATATATATTAATCACTAGCGTTAATATATATATATATATATATATATATATATATATATATATATATATATATATATAAAATTAGCGTTAAGACAAGCATGTTAGAGAAATTCTATCATAATCACAAACATAAATGCATAGTGTTTGGACGCGCACACATTACAAATTTTTTTAAATAATAAAAATGAAATTGATAATGAAATAATTTAGTATTTTAAGAAATGATACTTTTATTTGTGTGTGACCAAACACTATTTATTTGTATTTGTGTCTATAAAAGAATTGCTCAGTATGTTATATATATATATAAATTATTGGAAACATATCATATCATAGTCCTTTAGTTTTTTTATTATCTATATCTGTATGTTTACTTTATTGTATTTGATTATAAATTATTGGAAACATATCATAGTCAAATAAAACTTCGACTTATATTACTTCTACTGTAGCAGAACTCTTCATACTGAGATTTAACATTTTTCTTTTATTAACCAAAGATATAGATAATATTATACAAAAAATGAAATTGCAATTAGAATAATTTATATAAAGAGTATAGTTGGAAGACAAAAAATCACCACAAAATCATGTATCCTTCTTCGAAAGAAAAATCATATATATATCCTTGAATTGACGAGATTTCAACATAAAATCATATATCCATGAAGAGTATACTTGAATGATCAAAAAAAATAAAAAAGTCTACTTGAATATAAATAATATTTTTCAAAATATGTGTTGGACACCTTTTTTTTATTTTATTTTCGACAAAAAAACCTTATTTTATATTACAGCAATGCTTAAAATTTATCCCCAAAATAAACTGATGATAAAATGACAAATCTCCTTTAAAAAGGTGCATAATAAAAACAATTTTATTACTCAAATAAGGATTCATACGAACCACTACCAATTTACACACACATTTTAAATTTGGCAATTTCTATGGTACTCCCACCAAAAGTGAGTGTTTTGATACTCTCAAATGTTTAACCAATAGAAATGTGTCATTTCAATTAAATGATTCATGTCAACATTATTAAAGATTGACTTAAGAAAGGAGTTTTGGTACACTTCTCTATTCAATTTAACCCCTAAAACTTGTATAAATTATTATTTCAATAAATTAATTCATTATTTTTAATCATTACAAAACTTGTAAGGGAAAACCCAGATTGAACGCAAATCAGTTTCTGAATCAAAACACCAAAATTGATTGCTGCTCAAAACCCCCAAATCTATTTGCTGAACCCAAATCACACAGAATCTACTA
>Ga0209282_1001897_pt1 | contig 11805 bp, 4 predicted proteins | sample Mtrugardesep15_FD_187529 | JGI IMG/M metagenome (GOLD analysis project Ga0209282, IMG submission 187529) | Root nodule microbial communities of legume samples collected from California, USA - M. trunc garden sep15 (SPAdes) (version 2) | ecosystem: Host-associated > Plants > Roots > Nodule...
TCAAGCCATTTACAAGGTTGGTCCGCAGAACATGGGAACAAGAAAATATTTATGGCTAATTCTTCTTCCCTTTCCATCATGGCCTTGTAAAGTCCACACAAGCTTCTGTGTGTGTCATTCCAGTTTTGCTTCTGGCAGATTGAACTGCAATAAACAACCGCTCTACATCTGCCGCAACAAATCGACTGTTCTCCATACACTTCTCTCTCACACATTGCACACTGTCTCAAACCAGTACTTGAGTATCCAATTGCGTCGCTGAAAGTGTCCTCCCTGGGCGGTTCTACATATTTAGTCGGCGTCGAACCAGCACTCACACTACTAGATTTTTCATCATATGCCTGACCAGGTGGATGTGAGACAGTAACAGCAACAAGGTCATAACCTCCCTTAGTTACTTCTGGAGGCCACTGAACATCAACAGTCTCTATAAAAGGTTCAAAACACGCCATTGTCGAATACTTCGAACCACCATCCCTATCCACCAGAAGTAAAGGGTGAACCATACAGATAGCCTTCATGAATGCATAAACAAACCTAAGCTCATCAAGAGTCGGATTTCTAAACCTAAGATCACCAGCAACCGTGCACCGAGCAACATCAATAACAGGAAATCGATCACTCCCCGATACTTCAAGCGACAAAGACTTAATCATTTTCCGGTTTGAAGGAAACATCAAAGACTCCACTTCAAAAGTAACCCTTAAAACCTCAACATTCGGAACACGAACGGTCTCTCTAGACCCAGTCATTTTCTTAGCATCATTTTCCGATCTATACATGTAAAAACCAATATCCCCTCCATCACCTCCAACGAACTGAACACACGGAAAAGGCTGTTTCTTGGCAGACCAATCAGAATCCTTTCCAACCCGGATTCCGAAATAATGCCCTGGGCGCAGCCTTTTCCATGGTTCAGTTCTATACAAAGCTGCAGAAGCTTTGTATATAGATCTAATGAAATTTGGAACAATGCCATCAATTTTCATCAAACATGTACCAGATCCAGGACCAAGTCCTGGTCCACAACCAAATTGTTCTTGATATCTATCAAACAAACTCTTCAAATGCAAATCCATTCTTGAAATTACACTAATCTATCGTACACTTGAAATTACACAGAAACTAATCTCAATAACACAAAACCATTACTATAATATGCATTGGATATAACTAATCAAAGGAAAATCAATTGGGTCTAGTGAACTCAATGCATATTCAATTCGTGCGACAAATATAAACCAGAAACAAAGGTTGAATGAAGAACAAAAAAACAATTGAAAAAGCAGGGTTATAGTTTGATTACCATGATGTTTTTTCAACGGTGACCAATTTCAGCTCAAAGACTCGATTTTGATTCATGTCGTTTTTACGAGGAATTGGATTTAACTGTCATATAGAATGCGGCTGTTCTCATTTTGGATTTGGTGAGCATGAAAGTTTCTTCGCGAAATCAGTGCCACGATATAATAATCTCTTTGAAATCAACACCAATTCATCCATTTTTTATTTTTGGGTGTAAACTGGTATCCTCCATGCAACTACAGAGAAGAGATTAATCCTCGAATGTTGTGAGACCTAAATGTGCAACATGCTTTAATTAAGAGTTTTAACTCTGCATACCTAAGGCTTGAATTGAAATCAAAATCTGGTTAAGTCAAAAGAGACGTGTTTTATTTTATCTAAATGTTTTTGGTTCAACAATTCATCCATCTAAAACTTTTTTTTTGATAGAATTTAATTTCTAAAAAATAAATATAACGAGTAATCTCTAAATTATATAAAATTCATGGATTAGTCATGGCATTGAGATTTTAAAGATTAGACTAACAAAATTTTATAAAATTTTAAAAATTAAATTTATGAATTTCATGTAATTTAAATACTAAACTCGAGAGAGTTATAATTTAGATGTTAAATTAATATTGTAGTTGATTTTAAAAGAGCCGTACTAACATCCGCAGGACATATGACTTGGGTTATCATCCAAAAAATAGAAGTAAGGCTTATGTCACGGTGGAAGAGTTATGGTGATCTCAAGTTCAATTTCCACCTTTTGTAAATATTAACAAGTTGTCGAAGAGTACTAAAAATAGGATAATGGAGGAGAAAATGATATGTTGATTCATTAAAGCTGCATCCAGAGACACGTAATTGAGAATCATTAGAAATAATGTTGAGTCTAACCAAGTTATCCTTTGTCGGCCACCTATTATAAAAGAAGTCGCCACACACATATAGAGACCTTCAAAGGAACATTTTTATGCCAAATATCTGTTGACACCAAATCGTAACTATGCATCTCTTGTTGTGTGAGCATTTGATACACCCTAGAGACTGTATATCTGTCTCCCACATTAGGACGCCGCTTCCATTCATCTGTAGCAGTATCTTGTAGAGAAGCATCAGAAAGCAAGATCCTACACCCCGTCACTAACTCTTACTCCCAAGCCAACAATATGTGTCTCTGCAACCATGCCTCCGCCTTCACCCCACCCTAAGAAAACATCTTTGCCACCGTCGACTCCTTATAAACAGACAAATCAAAAAGTTTTGTAAACTTGTCCCGTAGATGAATCAACCTTACCTAAGTATCCGTCCAAAAATAAGTATTCACGCCATTACCAACCTTCCTTTGAATGCTTTTCTGAAACCAACTTTCTCCCTCAACATCTAAACCATCTATAATTCTCACAACCTCCCTCCACCTATAAGACCCATACCTATCCCCTTCTCTTAGCCTCCCTCTCCCTTCTCCATAACGAGATGACAACACCTTAAACCGCAACCCCTCCCTATACACCAAACACCTCCAACACCATTTACCTAAAAAAGCAATTTTTAAAATTAAATCCATCCACTGTTCTTTGTGTTGATGTTGAACATCTTGTGACGCGACAACACATTTCAATGTCATGTGACTTTGCTAATTTAAATAAAAGAAATGCTAAATAATAACTAAATATTATTATATTACTTTTTTAATATAGGAATCGACGCTGGTGTTTATTTGTTAGGGAAAAACTCCAGAAAAATCTTTCAAAAACTAGTTTACTAAACCTTATATTGAGTTATGAAGCCCCGCTAGTGTCTTTGGAGGGAAGTAAATGTAATTACCTTTATAAGTGCTCTTTGAGCCCGAAGGTCTTCCCTGTCTTGGACTGGGGCACCATCCCATCACCCTAAAATTCTTGTAACCAAAAAAAAAATTGAGTTATGAAGCTGTTATATGTACGTAAAATATCAACACTTTGTAACATCCGTACGGAAACTAACATTATAATTTTAAAAAATTAAGGTAACTATAACAATATTTATTTTAGCATTAATATGAATATCAAAATACAAAAATATTTAATTTACAAAATCAAAAAATTAACATATAAGTCATTGAGCATAACATAGTTGGCAGTATGCAGAGAGTCGGAGTTTGAACCCCGAATTCTCCACTTGGGTGAAGTTTTTGCCACTAAACTTTTTGAAAATAGAATAATTAAGTGTTAATTGTTCAAAATCGATCAAATTATACCTTTGTAATTTGAGACTATTCATATTTTTTTATGTCATACTTTTCATATATACGTAAAGTCAAAAAAGTGACACAAAGATTGAATTTTTTCATGATTATTTACAGATATGTCTAGAACATTAAAATATGAATTTCCACGTTAAATTAGAATTTTACAACATATGACAAGTGATTATGAATTTTTAAAGCGTCAAAAACTCAAAATACAAAATAACATAGATGTAAAAATCAAATTTTAAACCAATTTTTTTCAAAGACACAAGTAAAAAATGTTCAGAAAGGATAACCAAATTTTATAATATTCAGAAGAAGTATCACTCTATTTTTATTTTTTAATATAAACATGAAAAATTACAATTTTGCTAATTTTATTTTTTAATTTTGCTGGCTTATATTTTCAACAACATAAATTTTTGAATTTTTCAAAGAGAAACAATCTTAAGACTATTCACATTGATAGGGTCTTTACCACTTAAGACCCAATACCTAATAGATATTTCTAATGTAGTACAAAAATTTGGGGGACTCTTAAGACTCAGGGTCTCACGTAAGACCCCATTTTTAAGTGGACCTCACACCAATTTTAAATAAAATAATCATTATTTAAGTTGTCATTGGAGTTTTTGGTGGGACCTCTATAATATTGTCTTCAATAAATAATTATTGATGAGATCCATTTATAGCTTTTATTAGAGGGTCTCCATTAAAATGGATGAGTACCTATTAAATACTACTATTAAAAAACAATAAAAAATAATGTGTTAAAGTGGGACCTATTTAAAACCTCAAATTGAATTCGGATGTCTAAGGATTGAAAATTGACATCAATCAAATCAACCGTGATTCTTTTGCACAAGCAAAGCAATAAGTTTTTCCACGTGTCCACAAAACACGGTTGTTTTATCATCAACCAATCATGGCTTTCCAACGCATCTCAGAGAGATAAAATCGACCAATTAATTAATTCAAAATGAAAAACAAAAATTACTTACTATATCCAAAAAATATCAACCTTACCATCATCATCAAATTAGGGTTTTGAAAAATCTTCTTTAAATACAAACCAAGACCCAATTTTTTCTCTCTCTTCGCACAATTGCTCTCTCTTTCTCTCTCTAGAAATCTCAGATTCACCGAGAGAGATGATGCAACCAGGACACGGCATGGCTCCTCCCACCATGGGCCAACAGCCACCGCAACAATACCAACAGCCACCACCACAGCAGCCGTACGTCATGATGCCACCACAACAACCGCAGGCTATGTGGGCGGCCCAATCCGCTCAGCCTCCTCAGCAGCCCGCCAGCGCTGATGAGGTCCGTACTCTCTGGATCGGTGACTTGCAGTACTGGATGGATGAGAATTATCTCTATACCTGCTTTGGTAACACTGGCGAGGTATAATCTCTCTCATAATTGTAGAATTAGGGTTTAATTTTGTGTGGTTATTTGAATTATAAACCAAAATCATTTTTTTTATAGATTGATTATTGGTGTGAGTGTTGGAGTTAAGGTTGTTTTATTCTGTTAGTGAAATTAGGGTTTTTAAATTTTTGTTTGTAGTTGTTTTATCCTGTTTGTGAAATTAGGGTTTTTAATTTTGGTTTGTAGTTGTTTTAGTCTGTTTGTGAAATTAGGTTTTGTAATTTTGGGTTGTAGTTGTTTTATTTTGTTAGTGAAATTAGGGGTTTTAATTTTGGTTTATAATTGTTTTATTTTGTTTACCGATCCCATTCAGGGCCTGATTGGATAAACTGCTTATTTGTAGCTTATAGCACACGCTCTTATCATATAAGCTATGAGCTATTTTTAAAGAAAAATGTAAAATAATGCAAAATTGTTTTTTCTAGGGTTAATAGTGTTTTTCACCCCTGAAATATATGCCGTTTCCGGTTTTCACCCCTATAAAATTTTTGGTTTGATTTGCACCTTGTAAAAAATTTATTTTTCAGAAAACACCCTTACTAGGCCAATCAAAAACCAAAATTTCTTGAAAAAAATTTCTGAAAATGGCCTATTAGGGGTGTTTTCCGGAAAATAAAAATTTTACGAGGGTGCAAATCAAACTGAAAATTTTATAGGGGCGAAAACCAAAAATGACATATATTACAGGGGTGAAAAGCACTCTTAACCCTTTTTTCTATATGTTATAAGCTGTTTTTAAAACTATATTGGAGAACTTATGAAAATAAGCTGAAAAAAGCTTGTGAAAATTGTCACAAGCTGTTTTCATAAGTTCTTACAAACATTCTCACAAAACTTATGCCAGTAGATAACCTCAAATATGCCAAATAATAACAGTCCCTTATTGGGATAAGGATTGGTTGTTGCTGTAGTTGTTTTGTTTTATTCTGTTTTGAAATTAGGGTATCGTAATATTGGTCTGTAGTTGTTTTATTCTGTTAGTGAAATTTGGGTTTTGTAGTTTGTTTATTCTGTTAGTGAAATTTGGGTTTTGTGATTTTGTATTGCAGTTGACATCTGTGAAAGTGATCAGGAATAAGCAAACTAGTCAATCAGAAGGTTATGGTTTTATTGAGTTTAATACCCGTGCCACTGCTGAAAGGGTGCTTCAGACATATAACGGAACTATTATGCCGAATGGTGGTCAGAGTTACAGACTGAATTGGGCAACTTTCAGTGCTGGTGAGAGGTCGTCAAGGCAGGATGATGGTCCTGATCACACCATTTTTGTTGGTGATTTGGCTGCAGATGTTACTGATTACCTTCTTCAGGAGACTTTTAGGGCTCGTTATAACTCGGTGAAGGGGGCGAAAGTTGTGATTGATAGGCTTACTGGTAGGTCTAAGGGTTATGGTTTTGTGAGATTTGCTGACGAGGGTGAACAGATGAGGGCTATGACTGAGATGCAAGGTGTTCTTTGTTCAACAAGACCCATGAGGATTGGACCAGCCACTAATAAAAACCCTGCTGCCACCACTCAGCCGAAAGGTTTGTCTATTATATCTGTGCTTTTCTTTTGCTGTTTGTGAATGTTTGTTTTGCTGCATAATGGTAAATTGTTGTCTTATTAATATGTGTGATGTTGGTTAGTTGAATTCAAGGACTTGTGTACCAAATTACCTTTTGTAGTGTATGCTGAATGCTGCTGTTTAAGTTATGATTCTTTTCGGTTACGCTCGTGAAGATTTGCCGTCCACAGTCGTTTCTTCCTGCAATTTTCCTTTAAAAAAATTGGGCTAAATAAATTATTGCATATGTAGTAATAAAATCTTATAGAACTCCTGTTGTCTCAAAGCAGGGTGTCAAGAGGCTCTGTCATCTCGGAGCCTGGAACTGATTTCAGCTGAAATGGTTACCATTTTAGTGCATGTCCTTGCTTAGGTCAGTTATATGTTTATGTTTGCCCGTTATATTTTTGCGGCATTTTCTTTTCCGCCTACATTTTCAAGTTCTTTTCATTTCACCTTTTGGTTTAGCTTTTACTCTAATTAAGTTCGCAATTTCTCGGCTTACTTATTTTTCAGTCCATCATTCATAGCCTTTGCTCCTTTAATTTACTCCTATTTGTTTTTCTTAAGAACTACAGGCTACATCGTTAATTTCTTTAGTAGCTTTCCCATGTGCCAAAGCAGATCTTATTTACACTTAGCTAAATCTTCTGTTCTTCAATCAAATGTTTATTTATTTCAGTTTACATTTCACCCGTCCATAAGAAAATAAATGTTGAGATGATCAATTTTATCCTCTTATTCTTCTCATATATTTTATCCTCTTATTCTTATTTGTTCCTCCTTTAAGTCTGAAAATGTTAGATGTTGTATGATAGAGATGGTCAATTTCATGGTTTTCATCTGTGTGTAAAGGTTTTAATTGTTTTCATTTGTGTAAAGGTTTTGCCTATGCATATAGACTGACAACTTTGAATTATGACGAATATTCATCGATTTCTTTTATATGACTACCATGGTTTTCAAATTGGTAATTAACAATCAATTTGTAACATTCATTTGTGCAAAGAAGAATTTCTGCCATCTATCATACGAATGATACAATAATCCAATAATTTTTAAGTAAAGGACCAACTGTCCAACTCAATCAGATACCTCCCAATACAATGTTATGTACAATTGACAGTAGAGTAAAGGACCCGTGATTGACTGCATGGAGCCCGTGTATCACTTTGTGATTTTCTAACCGAGTTTCTTGTGATGAATTTGCGGGTATTTTTTACCTGTCTTCTGCATATCGCCCCTTCTATTGGTCCTACCTGGGCGGTCGTAACATTGCAAAATTGTGACAACTTAACCGACAACTATGTATTGAATTTGATTTATATGGATGCTTCATAAATTTTATTACTGATTTAATTTATATTGGCTAAACTTACTATGTCATTGTTCTGTATGTATAACTTGATCTCAGTTGTTAAGTAGTGTTATTTTTTTATTTGATGGTTTCCGGTGCATGAAAATGTAAGCCACTGCCCATTCTGTTGCTTCTGAGTCAGCTCCCTAAATATTTGCTTGCTGTGAATTATGCCAACAAAGAGACGTGTTGACTTGTTGTATTGTATCAAAGAATTAAATAAATAGTCGCACCTTTGGTTATTAAATAAATAGTTGATATATGTTGTCTTACTTTTGGCTTTGTTTTTGAATTCATTTTCTATTCACATAATTCATCTTTTTACTTCACTTTCATTTTGAAATGCAGCTTCGTATAACCCTAGTGGCGGACAAAGCGAGAATGATCCCAATAACACAACTGTGCGTACTTCTTTTAATATGTTGAAACTGTGCTTTGTTTGCTACATGTTTGTGACTTATCTTTTCATTGCAGATTTTTGTCGGCAACTTGGATCCAAATGTTACTGACGATCATCTGAGGCAAGTTTTCACCCAATATGGTGAACTAGTACATGTGAAGATTCCATCAGGCAAGCGATGCGGGTTTGTCCAATTTTCAGACAGGTAATATTACTTTTTTATTTGTAATTTCTAATATGTGCTAAATCTTTTTCCAGTCTTTGCTGTACTAAGATTGTGCCTTCATTTTTCTTGCATCAGGAGCTGTGCAGAAGAGGCAATCCGTGTTTTGAACGGAACTTTATTGGGTGGACAAAATGTTCGCCTTTCATGGGGACGCACTCCGTCAAACAAACAGGTAATATATCATCTGACCCTTGTAATTCTAAGCTGGTTTGGCATCAAAGTCTTATTCAAATTCTTTTCAATGACCGTGCTTTTGTTCACAGACTCAACAAGATCCAACCCAGGGTGGTTACCCTGCTGCCGGTGGATATTATGGTTATGCCCAGGGTGGTTATGAAAATTATGGTTACGCTGCTCCTCCTGCTGGACAGGATCCCAATGTGTATGGAAGTTATCCGGGGTATCCTGGTTACCAACACCCACAGCAGCAACAACAGCAAATGGGATATAGTTAAGAACTTGCCGCTACAAATTTGTGACCTTTGTGACAGTACTGTTTTGATGGAGTTGCTTTTCCCTTCGCGGAATAAGGATTCTTATCCTTTTTCCCCCTCTTCCCCATTTGATTGCTAGTAACATTGGAATTTTTCCAAAGGCTCTTGTATCCGTTTAAATTTGCTTGCTGATTACTTTTTGGTGTTTAGATTTTGACGACATTGTCTATCTATTGTGTTAAATTAAATTATGATGTTGCTGAACAATACTCGGTTAGCTTGTGTTAAATTAGAATAAAACTCATTGCTTTTCATAATTGACAAACCCATTTTCTAATTTTGAAATGAAGATAAAATTGTTAGTTTTTGTATCTGGGAATCAATTCTGCTGTGCTTATTTTTCAATCGAGACCGTTTCTTCTAATCGTGTAATTTGTCTTTCCGACCAATAATCAGTTGAGCATGTGATGCTTATTAATGTTAAAACTCACAATTAGCTTAATTAGCCTATAGTTAATTGTGATTGCGACTCACAATCAGTTGACCAATAATCAGTTAATACTTTTATGATGTTGGATCATTATCCAATCTTCTTCGATGATGTTGGAGGTTGGGTTCGTGTTCATAGAAGGAAGATTGTTTTTTTTTATTTTTATATAAAGCTGTAAAGCTGGATCAATTTTATTACATAGATGAAATGATAATAACATTGAAAAGTATACATTGTAAATTTTGGAGGGATTAAGAGATGTCTATTAGGAATAAAAGAAACTCATGCAACATAATATAGCAATATCGGTTCTTTATTGAGCACTGTACTAAAGCAAAGTATGTACACTAGTGTACGGTGTATTCATCATTATAGATATTGTGATATATGGTTGTAAATGATTTGATATGGAGATCTGCAGAAAGGAGAATGAGAACCACCAAGTTTTTTGGTGGCTAAGTTAAAAAAATCCAACGGAGACAAGAATCAACAGAGTTGAAATGACATAGTTGACATCAATGGATTACTTATCTCAAAAACTACCTTTAATCCTGAGCAATTCATGCAATCTTTTGAAAGATAGTATACCTCCATCCATCATCATCATCTTTATTTCCGGTCTCCATCCTAGCTTGTGGGTTACAAGCATGAAGTTAATATGTTAAGTGGCATCCCTCACATATTAATGCTTTCAAGCTCAATGTGGGATGGTTATCATATTGGAAGTATATGACTTGCATCTTGTGGCGAATTAATTAGGGATTTTAGCGGCGTCTGTATCTGAGTTTTTTTTGTTTTGTTTTTTTGTAACCTTGGTAGAGCCAACTTTAGTAATGACCGAGCTTTGGAGCCTTGTTAATTAGGTCAAATTGATTTACAAGTTGAGCTATGTGATGCTTGATACGCTTATTGTTGTCAACTTGTTTCAGGAAGTTGACGAGAGAAGCTAATGTTATACCAAATACTTTAGATGCTGCTTGGGATATAACATTTAAAAAAAAAAAGGTCAAGCTAACCGGTGACTCAAAGACACTGGTTAAGGAAACTAATAAAAAAATATTTTAAGTTGAAAATATCAATTTTTATGTTTTTAAAAGAGTTGACTGAACAATATTCAATATAAACACCATTATATTTGATTCGTTAATCAACGTCCTCGCCGTAGAGAAACACTAGTTAACATTATAAGTTAAAAGAGAAACTTGTTTACCGAACATATCATTTAATCAACAAATTTATTAGTTAGTCTAGTAAGTTATAAACTAACTAATCGATATATTCTAATCGGAATCTGATCTACTCAATTTTGAAGTCGGACCCACTCAATTTTGGATCAATACTCTTCACCTTGTTCTTTGTAAGAAAAGAAAAAGACTTTGACCTTAGTTTGTTGGGTGTGTTGTACTCTTCACATTAATATATCAAATTAATCACTTTTCACTCTCTTTTACATTGGAGAGCTGTTATTATGACAACAAAATCCTAAACTCTGCATAAAATAAGTAAAATATAACTTGAATAAATGTTGACGTCAAAATAAAGAGAAAAAAAAAATTAATATATACAGTGTTGAATTAAACCTCTACCTAGAACAAAAAGCTTACGATGACAAAGTAATTTATCAACATTTATCAATAAAAAAAATTGTGTCAATTAAGCATTTCTTTTTATATTAGTTGTTGCAACATCTTATATTGGGATTAACATGGTTCTAGTGACATTCCCTAAAAAAAAAAATGGTTCTAGTGACAAATTATATCGTTGCGAATGCGACCATTTTATATAATTTTATGTTTTTTTTTTAGCTTCAAGCAATTTTGCTAAACTTGACTATGAATTTCAAATATAAGAAAAATGAATAAATTTTTCATGGTATTATTCAAAGATTCCAACGCATGCCGGTGGCAATTATGGTGTGTCCTGTGTCGTTTTGCACATTGACTCGAGCTTCTATCACGTGAATGCAACCAGCAAAACGATTAGAAACTTCATGCTTCTTTTCATAAGGAAAAAAATCAAATAAAAATATCATCCTCTTTGATGGCAGAGTTATGCCTCTTCTGAGTCGGTGATAGGAGGAAAGGAATGCCATTCACACTGCATCTTATGTACTTTCTATGTCACTGTTACACTTAATACCTTCTTTTTTAGTTTTTATCCTTAATATATGTTTTTTTCTTCAAAAATATGTATTAATGGATTTTTATTAAAAAATTCATGCTACATCTACTTTAAAGATGATATTTGATTGATAATTTTTCTTTTAAGGTTAAGTACGTAGTATGAGTGTGGGTGCGATATGACATGGATAATCAGATACATAATTTTTTTTTGACATTTATGATACGACAAGACCTAAATATGTTAACAAAATAAAAACTATATGCAAGTAAAATAA
>Ga0209282_1001898_pt1 | contig 11805 bp, 13 predicted proteins | sample Mtrugardesep15_FD_187529 | JGI IMG/M metagenome (GOLD analysis project Ga0209282, IMG submission 187529) | Root nodule microbial communities of legume samples collected from California, USA - M. trunc garden sep15 (SPAdes) (version 2) | ecosystem: Host-associated > Plants > Roots > Nodule...
GCAACGGAAAATAGCCGTCCCTTTGGCCAGCGCCTCATGGACGTGGACGAACTGACCAGACCAGGGATGCCACGGATACAAAAGCTCGCGAACCTCTGTCCCGTGGGTGTTCGGTCGTCGTGTTGTATAATGCGGCCCGTCCACACTCAGCCTCGGCAATCAAACACCGGCGGCCTATGCCGCCCACCTCACCGCAATGGGCGAAACGCTCCGCACAACGGAAACACTGCGCGTCGCGCCCATTGCTTCACCCGCGCAAACGCGCATAACTAACCACCGAACTCCAGCCGCAAACGGATGAGTGTCGGGGTCACAGCAGGAAAGCTTGGTCATCGCCGGTGCCGTCTCCGGATCGTATTGCAAGGCCGATTTCATCAACTCATACGAACCCGGCCGCGCCTGATCGAGGCGCTCGGCTGACGTGCGCAGTTCCTGCTTCTGCGTTTCGAGAACGGGCAGGTCCTGCCGAAGCTGCTTGTCGGCGGCGCTGAATGCGCGCGCATAATGATCGACGGCCTGCTCAAAGCCCGTTAGAGGCCGCGCCCGCTCTGCAAGCCGGTCCTGCGCCGGCGCCGGCCGCAAGCTCTCTCCCCTTCCCGGCCGTTCCGCCTGCAAGGCCCCATCGCGCTCGCGGGCAGCTCTACGGCCCGCATTGAGCTTGAGGCCGGCGAGAACATGCTGCGCTTCTGCGTCTCGGCTCTCTGCGGACGTTTCTCGGCCTGCTGATGGCCGGGTGACGCAATTGCATGTTCAGGCCTCCGCGGTGGCTGATCCAGAGGCAACCTTTCGATCGCCTCGCGGCTGTAGGTTGCCTTCTGTCGCGGACCCTCGCGCCCGCCAACAGGGCCGGCCAGATCGTCGGCACATTCCTCGTGGACACGCTGACGCTCTGGCCGGTCCTGTTGCTCCTTTCCTGGATGGGCCAGACGGGAGGTGATGTCCTGCGACAGTGTCTTGGCAGGAGCAAGCTCGATCTCACTCTTGATCTCGAACGCCTCCGCGATCCCGCGCCGCTCGGCAAAGTCTTTGGCGTAGTCCAGCGTCGTTTCTTTCACCCCCGATCGCGACAGACGGCTTTCGAGTTGGGCGTAGGCCAGCTCGCCAGCGTCCATCACCTTCCACGAATGCCGCTCGACCGTCTGCCCGTCCGGCAGGCGAACCGGCTCCGATCCCTGATGCTGAAGGCTGATCGTCGCGCCGATCTCCGGCTTGGTCTCAGCCATGGCGCTCTCTAGGTCGACACCCCAAGTGGTGTGGCGCTCGCCTTTGGCATTTTCCAGCGTCACGAAATAACTCTGGCTGTTGCCCTCCTTGTGCTTGTACGGCGCGGCCCCATGCTCCATCAGTTTGCCTTGGGCCAACATTTGGTCGGCGCGGGCGTTGGTGAACTCTTGTCCGTCGACATAGAGCTGCGCCCCATCGCGATGCCGGGTCATGGCGACATAGGTCAGATGCCCGCCCATCGTTCCGGACGCCAGCACAAAGGCGCGATCGACTGTCGCCCCCTGGTTCTTATGGATCGTCGTCGCATAGCCGTGGTCAATGGATTGGTAATCATTCACGGTACATCGACGACGCGCGGACCGTCCGTCCCCGGCGCATTTCCGTCGAGCTGAACTTGTATTGCGTGCGGCTCGACGGACTGAACGGTCCCTAGCATGCCGTTCTTCACGCCGAGGTCGCGGCTGTTCTCCAGGAACACGATCCGGTCGCCCGGTGCAAAACAGCGCTTGCCGTCATTGGTCTGGAATGTCCTCTCCGCCCTCCTCGCCGCGCCCCGGCCGATGGCTGTCCTGCAGCTCGAAGCGGATTGTCTCATTGAGGGCCCGCACATCGACCCGACGATGCGCCATCGCAACGCGAGTGCCGTCCGGACGCTGATCACGATCGGCAAGGTAATCCCGAACGATCTCGCCGCGCGCGTCTTCCCGGGTCCCGCTGAGCCGAATATCGCCATGCTCATGATAAGCGGCCCAGCCCTCGGCCGTCCGGTGCGTGGCGAAGGCAACCGACGCCTCCCGCTGCCAGTCCACCCGCTGCCGGCGTATCTCCGAAAGCTCCGCCTGGCCGATCTGCTCGGCAATGGCGCGGAACGGGGGGGCGCTCCCGGGCCGACAAGCAACGGATTCTGGACGAGTTCGTCGCAGTTACCGGTTATCACCGCAAGCATGCGATCCGAGTGCTCCGCCGTCGAGCGAAGGGCTCGCCACCCACTAGAAAATATCCAGTGCGCTATGGCGCAGATGTTCGGGAGGCACTGATAGCGTTGTGGGAAGCATCCGACCGCCTCTGCTCGAAACGCCTCAAACCGCTGATCCCCATCTTGCTGCCGGCTCTTGAGCGGCATGGCCGGCTGGATCTTGATATCGAGCTTCGCGACAAGCTGCTGACAATCAGCGCAGCGACCATGGATCGCCTCCTGTCTGAAGTGCGTGCTGTGGCCTGGGGTGGACAACGCCGCCGTGCCGGAATGAGTTCTGCGGTTCGGCGGTCGGTTCCTGTGCGTACGTTCGGGGACTGGAACGATCCGCCGCCAGGTTATCTCGAGGTGGACTTCGTGGCCCATTCCGGCACCTCTTCATCCGGCAGCTTCGTACAGACAATGGTGCTGACTGATATATCGCCACCGGTTGGACCGAATGTGTGCCGGTGCGGACGCGAGAAAGCGTCCTTGTGATCGCTGCCATTAAATGTGCCAGGTCGCTATTTCCCTTTCCGCTGCTGGGCGTTGACTTCGACAATGACAGTGCCTTCATGAATGAACTCGTGGTCTCTTGGTGCCGAAGTCAAGGGTTGGAAGTGACCCGTTCCCGCGCCTATCGGAAGAATGATCAGGCATGGGTCGAGCAGAAGAACGGCGCCATCGTTCGACGGCTGGTCGGCTATGGCAGGTTCGTGGGTGCCGAAGCCACGGCAGCACTTGTTCGCCTCTATGACTCGGTGCGGCTGCACGTCAATCTCTTCCAGCCTTCATTCAAGTTGCGAGAGAAGACCCGCATCGGCGCCCGTGTGATCAAGCGCTATCACCCGCCAGTGCCGCCGATCGAACGCGTATTGGCCCATCTCGAGGTGGCCGAAATCGACAAGGAGCGGCTGCGCGCGATGTTAGCAACGGCGGACCCGGTAATGCTCTTCACTGCCATCCGTGCGGCGCAGGAGGATTTGGGCAGACGTGTCGATCGGCGCGGAGCGCAAGTAACGCCTGAGGAACCTGTCGTCATCGACCTGCAGCGCTTCACCGCTAATCTGAAGACGGCTTGGAAAGCTGGCGAGGTGCGACCTACGCATAAAAGGTCATATCGGCGGACCAAACCCTATCCGAAGAGGCCGACCATGCTTGGGCCGTATGAAGCTCAGATTCGGTCATGGCTGGAAGCTGAGCCGACACTCTCGGCAGCCGTCGTGCTGCAGCGGCTGATGAACGTCGATCAGACACGCTTCACGAACAAAAGCCTGCGGACGGTGCAGATGGCAGTGAAAGCCTGGCGTCAGGAGTCGGCCCTTGAGAACCTCAACGGCGATTGGATAACGCCAGTTCTTCCACCCGCCAAATCGTTCGGTAACATTCTTGGGTGAGGCAATAGGGGGGGCAGTTTTTCATTTCGCCCGACGAGCGCTATCCCGGGTCGTTCCGTGACGCGGCGTAGCGGCAAGCAGTATACGGTAGTGATGCGCCAGTCCTGCCCCATCGGCTCCGACGGCCGTCTGTCATTGGGCGAGGGTCGCGGTGATGCACGACTTCCATTCTCGAAACCGATACAGTGCCATGTGCCGGCGCGGCCATTCTCATGCCCGCGTGTTCTGTCGGAAGTCGCCTAATCGGCGTCGCCTGCGCCATGCTTCAAACCGGGGAACTGTTCAACAAGGACCGAATACGTCGGCAGGGCGAGGAGCCCCCCAACAGCGCAGCGCCCGGCCGACGACTGCGGCGCAAAGCGCCGCCTGAACCCAAACTCGCGTGCTCAGCACGCTCCATCTTTGAGCTGATAACGCTTAGGGCTCCGCCCTCGGCCGCTTCCGAGCGCCTTCCGCCCGGCTCCTCCGCGCTGGCGCGCTGCGTGCAGCCGGTTCCCCGCGAAGGCGCCCACTCCGCTTGTACACCCGCTGCTCGCCGCGACACAGGGGTTGCCGCGCAGGGCTACAACCCGCGAATCGAAGGGAGGATGGAGATGGTTGAGCAAGCCAGAAAATCGGCTCGCAAATGGCGGGAGTCCTGTCCGACTTGTCCTCTTGGCCCCCTTTCCCCCGCAGTTCCGCACGAGCTCAGGAGCAGGAGCGGGGCTCCCGCCCCTCGTGCATGAGGCCGCTTGGTGGGAGGGAAAGGGAAACCACTATGACTGACATCATCATCGTTGCGTTGAGCAAGCTGGAAACCGAGCCAAGAAACGTCCGCAACCTGGTAGCGGCGCGCCGCCAACCGCCGCATGCGCTCCGTGGCGGCGTCCGGCGTCCAGATCTCCGGCAGATAGCCCGCGGCATACAGGTTGGCCAAGGTGCCTGCATCGATCTTATCGGTCTTCACATGCGCCGGTGCGATCGCCTTGACCTGAAGCGGATTGGCAATCACTACTCTGCGCACGAACGGCGACAGCACGCGAGACACCGCCATGCAGTTGCCCGTCGCCTCTATCACGACTTCGTCTGTTGCTGAGAGGGTCTTGCCGAGACCCTCCAAGGCCGTTCGCGTCATATCAACACGACCACCATGGTGGAGCCGAACGTCTTCCCAAAAAACCAGCTCGCCGAACGTTCGATATCAATCCCAATCACGCGTCGCATCAGCGCCTCCTGTCGATTCAACAACGGGAGCGGCCGGCGACACGACAACTACGGATTCGCGCTCTCGGCGCAACCGGGCGAGTCGCAGAGGCGGCCAGCTACTAACACGAGCTCACAGCTCATCGGATGCATCGGCCTGCCCGCACCTTCGTGCTCCCGGTGCTTCTGTCCCGGATGGTTACACCATACGCCACGATCCACAAAATCGCAGCCGAACATCAGCACCGCAGATCTTATACCGGTTACGAATGTCATCGAGGCGCTGAATTCAAAGCTGCGCCGGGCCGTGCGTACGCGTGGCCATTTCCCCGGTGGCGACGCAGCCATGAAGCTGCTATATCTGGTGTTGAACAACGCCGCTCAGGAATGGAAACGTCCCCCCGCGCGAGTGAGTCGAGGCCAAAACGCAATTCGCCGTCGTCTTCGGCGAACGGTTCTTCGATTAATGACGAACCGGCCTCACGCACAGAATTCCCTGGCAGTCCCGCCCTTCCCGCTTCACAGCCGCCGATGACCGTAGGCCAAGGTCAACCTGGCCCACAATTATATATTGAAGGGAAGCCCGATTCCCCCTCCCCTCATATGTGGAGCGGCCGGATTGGCAAGGGGGCTCGTCCGCTTTCTGGACCTGAGGAACGGTGCGGCCATATGTCCGGCCTGTTGTGCGGACAAAACCGCTGGCCATGATGATATCCGCAGCACAAATCTCGTAATCAAACTCGCGCGCTACCATGCGCAAGGAGGGGACGGTCTGATCTGTACCGGGATGTCGCTCCTTGGACTCATTAATAGAAGTGCACCTCGCACCTCCGGCAGCACAGCCGCCGTAATAGTGTTTAACGTTTTGGCTTCAGCCTCGCTGGAGGCGCACTGAATTGTTCACCCTTCATCATCAACGCCCAGATGACCCTTGCCATTTTGTTCGCCATTGCCGTGGCGACAACCTTGAACGGATGCCGCTGCAGAAGGGCGGCCACCCACGGCGGCATTCCAACGCCATTCCGCGATAGCTTCAGGATTGCCATTGCACCGACGACTAATACGAGCGGAGCTGGGGGTCCGGCGTTTCGCGATCGAGCCGAGTTTCTCCTTGCCCCCGCTCGAGCTGGACCTTGGTGTCAAGCCGATCAGGCAGCGAAGTCCCTTCCGCTCCTCCGAGGGCCGTTTCACACCATCAAACTGCCCTTCAGGTTGTGCGTCAAATTGCTTCAGCCTTGGAGCTCAAAGCCGACGTTATAGAATCAGCGTAAATACGCTAATATATTGAGATATATATATGAATTTTCTGCATAGCACCACGTAGTACACGCTTTGCGTGGAAACGCCATTGCACCATTATGCTTTATCGGGCTACTTTTCCAAAGCCGGATTCACTCGTGATTCTGGCGCTCACGCATGATCAATTTCACGGAGATGACAGGCCCGACCAGAAAAGAAAACCGCTCCCGAAAGTCCGGAAGCGGGGTCTGCGAGTTAATAACAAAGCCAAATCCTTTCTCGCAGACCCTCCCTTCCCTGTCAATTGCAAAAGCACCTTTTCGGTGAACGGCGAAGCTTTGCCTGGTCCCTAAGTGGAGACGAGGGATGGGGAATACCCAAATGATTCAGCGGCCAATCGGCCGCAGGATAACGCCGCAGCGTACGCAATTCCGGCGTCGGGCAGAGTCGGCGGAGATCGGAACCGTGACGCGTGCGCAAGTGGCCGTGCTTGCGCAAAACCTGCCATGCACCGGGCTAATCAACGGGACCGAAAGCCATCTGTTGGTGACGCTGATCAACACGACCCCCGCCGAATCGTTTGAGAAGTCCGGCAGGCCGATCGTTTTCAAGTCCAACCAGCAACTGGCCTTTGAAATCGGCCGCTCGATCGGTTGCGTCAGCCGCACCCTATCCAAATTGTGCGACGGTGGCCTGCTCACGATGCAGGACAGCGGCAACTACAAGCGCTATCCTATCCGCAATGGCGACGGCGAGATCACGGACGCTTGCGGGATCGACCTTCGCATCCTGATCGCCCGATACGCCGAGCTTAACGAGTTCGTGAGGCAGGCGAGGGCTGAGAAGAAAGCTGCCGAGGCGGCGCGACGGCGCTTCCGCGGGGCGCTTCGCAACGCTCGCTATGCCCTCTCGGCCGCCGAAGGCCTCTCGGAGGAATCTTTGAGACGTATCGGCGCCCGGATCGAGCGATTGAGTTACATTGTCGGTATCGCCGGCAAGGCATCGAGCCGCGTGCTACGCCGGGCAACGGCTCTTCTGGAGCGGTTGATAGAGCGGCTGATGAAGCTCCCGCGCCGATCGACGGAAGCGCAAGAAACGCAAGATATGACATGCCCGCATGTCGAAAACGGCATGCACAAACAGATTACAAGCCCTCATCCATTTGACAAGAGTAATCAGGAGCGGCGTTCGGCTAACGCCGAACAACTCAGTTCACCTGAGGCTGGCTCCGCCAGCAAATCGGCTTTTGAAGAAAGCCTGAGGCGAAGCCGGAGCGAAAGCAACCAGCCACGGCGCGTGCCGCAGGCTATGCCGGCATTGCAAGACGTCATCAGGGCGGCGCCAGCGCTGATGGCCTACGGGGTTGCGTCCACCAGTTGGGTCGACCTCGTGCGGTCCATGCGGCTGATGTGTAGCCTTGTCGGGATCTCCGAGGATGCCCGCGCCCGCGCCGTCGAGCAGATGGGTGAGCAGAGAGCCGCCCTCGCCCTCGCCTTGATACTTGAGAAATACGACCGAAAGGAAATCAGCTCGCCGGGAGGATATTTGCGGGCTATGACTGACCGCGCCGCCGCAGGCGAATTGTATCTCGCCCGCTCTGTCTTCGGGCTCGTCGCCCGAAATTCCATGGAGGTCAGGCATTGAGATGGGGTGGTTGCCGCCCTCCCCAGACGGCATCGCAATGTGCCAAGGTTGTGGTGCGTTAACCCACTAAGCGGAGAAGGCGGCAACATGAAGGATATGATGATTGGCGTGGATCTGGCAAAGAGTGTTTTCGTGCTCCACGGGGCGTCGATGACGGGCCAGGTAAAGTTCCGCAAGAAGTTATCACGGTCCCAGTTCCTGAAGTTCATGGCAGATCAATCACCTGCGGTCGTGGTAATGGAATCCTGCGGCAGCGCGCACTACTGGGCTCGTCAGATGATGGAGCTCGGCCATAAGGTGAGACTGATTGCGCCACAATATGTCCGGCCCTTCGCGAAGCGGCAGAAAAATGATGCGGCCGACGCCGAGGCGATCGTGATCGCGGCCCAGCGACCAGAGATGCGCTTTGTGGAACCCAAGTCGGAATTGCAACAAGCCAAGGCGGTGCTGTTCCGGGCCCGTGAGCGTCTCGTCCACCAGCGCACCGAGCTCGTGAATGCTCTGCGTGCGGTGCTCTACGAGTACGGTCATACGATCCCGCAGGGCATTGTCCATCTCAAGCGGATCGAGGCGCTTCTCGATGAGTCAAATAGCGACCTGCCGAGTCTGGTCCGCGAGGAATGCCGGGATCTTCTGGCGCAAATCGGCGAGAAGACAGTTCGGATCGAAGCCAAAATGAAGAAGATCAAGGAGGTGGCGGCCGAAACGGATGCGACACGACGGTTGCAGACGATGCCAGGGGTCGGCCCAATAACAGCGCTTGCCGTCGAGGCCTTCGCCCCTGCCATGGCCAGCTTCAAACGTGGCCGAGACTTCGCTGCCTGGCTTGGGCTCGTCCCACGACAGCATTCCACAGGCGGCAAGGAGCGGCTGGGGCGCGTCTCGAAGGCCGGGCAGTCGACATCCGCCAGTTGCTGATCATCGGCGCAATGTCGCGGTTGACCTGGCGCGGGCCGTGCCGCTAATGTGCCGGTTTGCCGGGATCTCCGAGGATGCCCGCGCCCGCGCGGTCGAGCAGATGGGCGAGCAGCAAGCCGCCGTCGCCGTGACACTTGAGAAATACGACCGGCAGGAAGTCAACTCGCCGGGAGGATATTTGCGGGCTATGACGGACCGCGCTAGAGCGGGCGAATTGCATCTCGCCCGCTCTGTCTTCGGGCTCGCCGCCCGAAATTCCATGGAGGTCAGACATTGAGACGTAACGCATTGCCGGCGCTTTTCGCCGCCCTCGTCATCGTTCACGGTTCGGCAGAGGCCGCGGATTATTCCGGCCGTGCCCGCGTGATCGATGGCGACACCATCAGCATCCGGAATCAGCGAATAAGGATAGCGGCGATCGATGCTTGCGAGCGCGATCAGACCGGATTGAAAGACGGGAAGTTATGGCGCTGTGGCGTCGCAGCTCGCAGCTATCTTGGGAAAATGATCGACGGCCAGCACGTTCGCTGCGACATCATCGATCAGGATCAGTATCGCCGCCTGGTGGGCCAGTGCTTCATTGGAGACGTCGATATCGGCCTTGCGATTGTGAAGGCAGGACTGGCGGAGGCAATGCTACGGTATCTGCCGGCGACACACTCGATCAGCGAGGTCGAGTACGGCCAGGCCGAGAACCGCGCCCGAGATAGCGGCTTTGGCATGTGGTCCGGGGAGATCGAAAGCCCGCACGAATACCGCCGTTCGAAACCTTCCCGGATTCCGTGACCGCGAGATAGCCATTACGGAGCAGTGGCGTCGACGGCGCGCGAAGCATATTGCTTCAGTGTCGTCGTGGGAATCGCCGCGAAACCTGTTGCTCAGGTCGCGTCGCTGGTTAATATTGCTGCAAATTGTGCGGTTGGTACGTCGCTGACAAACGGGGAAACGTTGCCAAAACGGTTCAAGCCACACTCCTCCAGGGCGGTTGCTTTTGACGCTCGTTCGCACGTCGGCGCCGGTTTACGCGAAGCGGACGCCACAAAAATTTCCCCGCCTTAGGCTTCCTCGCGAAGCAAATTTTTGCGTCCCCTCGCCTCCTCCGCTCACGCTCCGGCCTACGGTGCGCACCGCCTTCCGCCGTGCCTTGGAACGATCATCGCAACCACCAAAGAGGAGTGAAAGACATGAACATCACCAACTACATCCAGTTCGACGGCGACAACCTCGACACCGCAAAGGGCGCCGGCCTCATCTCCACTATCGACCGCGACATGGACATCAAGGTCGTGCCGTTCGAGTCCGACAATGAAAAGGCCCCGACGCACCGCGTCTACGCCAGGTCACCGCGCGGCCATGACATCGAGGTAGGCGGCATCTGGAAAAAAGAGAACCAGGACGGCAAGCCGTACTACACCCTCTCGATCCGCAAGCTTCGCTACAACGCCAATCTCGGCCGGTTCCCCGGCCAGGACGCTGCCTCCCTGCAGGCGATCATCGAATGGGAACCCCGCGATTAATCCGCTCACAGCGCCCGGCTAGTAGCCGGGCGCTCACCTTCGAAAGGCCTGAAAATCCCGCAAATTGCTGGATTTTCAGCATTTTTCCTGCTAGGGTGGCCCGTAACTGGAGATTTGCCGATGAACGTTCATTCCCGCCGTCCGGATCGTTCCCCGGAAGCTATCGAGAAGCGGCGCAAGGCCGCTGAGCAGGCGCGCGCTGCCAATATCCGGCAGGGCTATGTTCACGATCCTGTGCTCGAGGAGGCGGCCGCGCGGTATGTCGCCGGCGACATCACCCGCGAGGAATACCGGCAGCTCATGATCAAGCCGCCTGTCAGATAACCTCCCGATCAACCTTCAAGAGCAGAAGGCCGCCTGCTTAGAGCTGGCGGCTTTTTGTTGAGCTTCGCCATGGCTGATCAGCACCCCAAAGATTCCTACACCTATCCCAACACGTCGGACGATCCGGACCGGACGAACGTTCTAAAAAACAGATGGAGAATTGAAACCCATTCCGAGCTGCGCGTGAAAGAGTATCGCGCGACCGCCGTGCGGATGCAGGAAATCGCTGAAGGAGACGGCCCGCAAGGCAATTTCGACAAAGCTCACCTGAAGGCGATTCACGGCTACATTTTTCAGGATGTGTACGAATGGGCCGGTCATACGCGCAACGAAAGTCCCGTCGTTGAGGGTCAGCGCGTAGAGCCGATCGGCGGCCTCTCAAAGGGCGGCACGTCCTTCCTGCCCGGCTCGCGCATAGAAATGGGTCTGGACGAGGCGCTGACGCCGATCCGAGATCCGCAGGCCCTTCGCAATGCAACGCCTGAGGAGTTCGCTGAGCGCGCCGGGAAAGTCCTCTCAGAGTTGAACTATGTGCATCCATTTAGAGAGGGAAACGGACGTGCCCAGGAAGCGTTTATTTCCGAGCTGGGCCGCCACTACGGCCACGAAATCGACTTCTCTGTAATCACCAAGCCGCGCATGATCGAGGCGTCGATCGAGACCACAAACGACCCGTCCAATCCCGCGATGAAGCATGCGATTGAGGACGCGATGAACCCGGGGCGCCGGGAGGCTCTCCGATCCGCATTCGAAGACTTGCGGGAGGTCGGCGAAGAGCCCCTGCAACACCATGTCCGCGCCGCCCGCGCCGGCGAGGAGATCACAGGAACGGTTCTCGGCCACGACAATCGCGTTGCCAGCGTTGTGACCGACCAAGGGATTGTCGTCGCCGTTCGCACGGATTTGCCGGAGAGATTGCCGGACGACGAGGAAATTACCTTCACTGCCCGGTCGGACTTTTCCCGAGTGAGGCGCGATCAGTCGGCCCAGGTGGCGCAATCGCAGCCGGCGCCAGCGCGGCAGCCACAGAAGAACGTAACCCGGAGTTGAAGGCGATCGAGCCGCAAATGGCGGCACAGCGGCAGTCGGGAGCGTGATGACGACGATCGCGGGCGGTAACCGCGCCGGCTTCTAAAGCTGCAAAAGCTATCCATGAGCAGGAGGCGCCAATGCTCTGCGCCCTCCCCTCCGTTGGGTGATTTGACGGACAAGCTACGATAGCCCCTCCCCCACACAACCGCTGGCGCGGTCCTCCACTCTGTTGCGGCCCTTCGGGTGCATGGGCTCGCTTCTGCTATCTCCGTTTTTTGCCGTCAACCAACGGAAGGAGACGGCAATGCAGAGCATCAAGGACACCTACCAGCGCATCACCGATACCATCATCGAGCAGCTTGAAGCCGGCACA
>Ga0209282_1001899_pt1 | contig 11801 bp, 6 predicted proteins | sample Mtrugardesep15_FD_187529 | JGI IMG/M metagenome (GOLD analysis project Ga0209282, IMG submission 187529) | Root nodule microbial communities of legume samples collected from California, USA - M. trunc garden sep15 (SPAdes) (version 2) | ecosystem: Host-associated > Plants > Roots > Nodule...
TGTTGTTTGTTTTCAACCCATTTATGGTTTATCATCTGAAAACCATTGAACAAATGGGTGTAGTTGTACCATACACATTATACACTGCAGCATTTCCAAGACCCATTTTTGTTGAGATATAAAAATGAAAACTTTCAAAAGAAAATGACAATGACATGGTGATTTTCTTTTTCTTTTTTGGGTTACTTTTATTTTTATTTTTCTGGATGTGTGATTGGTATTTACTACTATCATGATTATATTTATGAGTGCTATTTTTGTTGAGGGGTTATTGCTTTATACTGTTATTATTATTTCCTTTTGTGGTTGCAATATAAGCTTTCATGATGACTTTTGTATTAGCCCATGAAAAAAAGATGCTTTTTTTTGTTGCTGTGATCTTCTTCCTCTCTTTACACTCTTTTGGGTTTATCATATTCTAGGGAAATTAGTATAGCTGAGAAAGCTTGTGATAAAGGTTCATGAAAATTTTCTTATGCAAAAGTTTGTGTTTTTTTAAGGTAAAAGGGGACCAAATCTTTTCATAAGTACTAGCAAGGTCCTCAAGGAAAGAGACTCTTCTATTACGTAATAGACTTTGATATTGGCTTTCCATTATGGTTTAAAACTTCAGGACCAAATTGTACCAAAAAAATGATATTTTGTACCAAAAAAACACTTCAGGACCAAAGCCAGCATTTAAGATGCAGAATAGGTTCCTTCCTTTCTCAGATTTGAGCTTTAAAAAAGATGCTTTTTGAGGTTTAGATTGATTGGTTTCTGGCATTTATGATTTGGAGGTTTGGTTGTTGGACTTTTATTTTTGTTAACTAAAAATGAAACGTGTGCCAAAATCTGTGTTTTGTTGGAAGTTCAAATATGTGATCATTTGTTGAGGTTGTTGTTAATGTGGGGACTCATTCAATGGCCGACTCCTGACATTGCTGTGATAAATGTGAATTATTGGAATCTGATGGTTTCCCATGTTGAAAGTGAAGTTTAGGTAGTGCATGTTTGGATTGGAGGGTGGGTGGCATCGTCATTGATTTTGTTGAAGTTTTAAAGTGTAGCTTATGCAAAAATTTACTGTGACACACGGTGATTTTGTCAAACTCACTATCAATCCAAACATACACTCATTATAGGTAAGTAAGTACACAATTGTCGAAAGAGTTCACGAGTGAATTAGACATCATACTTATGGGAGCAACACCCTTCATGCAAATATTAAATTACTGGTAAACATTTTACATTAGTAGGGTTTAGGGATTGGAATCGATAAAATTGTAAAACACCCTTGTAATTCTTTTGGTTGGACGGGTGGAGTAGTAGTTGTAGTAGAACTGTCTTTTTCAATGACACAAATTGACTAGTTAGTAGGTCAATAGTTATTACACATATACAATTAAAATTTACAAGTGTAATAGATAAATGACTTGCCATAATATTGATGGTAGGGTCTGCTTATATCAGTCTCAGAGATCTTAAAACAGTAAAATAGAGCAATCTAACTGTCTGTGAAGTCATGGATGGGATTTGTATAACACTGTGGAGTCCACAATTTTTTTGGATTTCTGTAATTAGCTTCTTTGTTTTGGTAATATGTACACAAGTATAGAGTTTTACCAGGGCATCTCAGGCTTGGAGATAAACTTTGGTAAATAATATGGTCAAATAATTAAGACCAGTTGGTTGCTGTTTGCTTAGGTATTTGTTCTGCTCCCAAGATATTTTCTTGCCTGTTTCAGTTTTCTTGGCTTGCAATTGCATAGGTGCTAGCAGGAAATGCAAAGTGCTTTGATATTTTCTTTGAAAGTATAATCCATGTTTTGCTTTTGGAATAAGCAGTTCATAGATTCTTTAGAATTTGAGGCTTTTTCACGATTTAAGATTCGTACTGTGTTTTTTAGTGATTGATGTAGTGAATTTATACAGATATACTTGGTACTCTTTCTTTCCTTCTTCCAATCATTACTCTGGTTTCTGCAATTTTTTTCACTTGTTTAATCTCCTTGTTATTATCTTGTATAGTTTTTCTTTGCTTTTAGAAAAATGAAATGAGTAACCATTATCATTTGACTAGTAGTTTGCAGATTACTGTGAGCATCTGTATATGAATTTGTAAGGACTTGTCATGGAGTGGAACGTGAAATCTCCCGGGCAATGGGACTGGGAAAACTTATTCTTCTTGAATTCAAAAGCAGCAGAAACTCACAGGTTACAATCTACTGATTGGGGTATGGAGGAAGATCGAGAAATCAATGTTGGGATGTTGATTCCATCTGGTGGTAGTGGCTATTCAGTGTCTAAACTAATGCATGCTTCATCCTCGAGGAGCTCAAAATCTGCTTCCAATAATTCATCATCAAATGAAGACAGCAAGACATCCATGTTAACTCAAGAAGGTTCTCCAGATAATTCCACCGGTAAGAAAGAATCGTCTAAAGGAGATCCAATTGAAACTTCTCCAGCAGCAGAACCATTGCTCACACTAAAGCTTGGTAAAAGATTCTACTTTGAGGATGTTAGCACTGGAAGTCATTCCAAGAAAGCCTCTTCCTCTGCAGTTCCTCTTTTGTGCGGAAAGAAAGGTAAATCGAGCAGTGAGAACTTGCTAAATCCAAGCTGCCAGGTGGAAGGTTGTGGCCTCGACCTCTCTTTTGCTAAAGATTACCATCGGAAACATAGAATTTGTGACAGTCATTCCAAATCGCCTATGGTGGTAATAGCTGGTTTGGAGCGTCGATTTTGCCAGCAATGTAGCAGGTACATGTGATTTTTTTCCAATGCAAATGACATTGAGTAAGTAACAACGATATTTTTCGGGAAAATAAAAGAATAATGATTAAGAATAAAGATTGTTTAGTCATATTGAGCTTCCTGTCTTTTTGGTTTGTTTAGAATAAATTGGTTAACGATTTTGAATTAAACTTTGATTTTGAAGGTTCCATGATCTCTCAGAGTTTGATGATAAAAAAAGAAGCTGCAGACGCCGTCTTTCAGATCACAATGCAAGGCGTCGCAAACCTCAGCCTGAAGCAGTGAAATTGAATCCATCAGCTATCTCTTCGTCCCCCTATGGTATAAATCTCAAGAGTCCCTCCCCTAAAAGATCGATTAGCCTTGTCTTACTTCATTAGTTTGATTTGCTATTTTGTTTCTAGTTTGAGATGAATGGCGATATCTTAAAAAGGTTACGAGAGAATTATAAGATTGGAGCAATGATGTTCTCCATTTCTTAAAAGAATTCTAACCTCCATTGATATGTTATTGGTTGTATGAAGGCATAATTAATGCATCAGATATAGAAACATGTGCTTTATATAAATTATATACCCAAAAATATAGTCATAGTATTCAGTTTCTTTGTAAGAAATGGAGAGAATCTTTAGTCATAAGAATAGACTCCTTATAAGCAAATATTGTGTTCTGATAATGTAAAACTTTGATATGATTATGATGGCACTAAAAATCCATATCATGATGATAGAATATTACATAGCCATCTATCTAATTTAATATTCATTCTGCAGATGGGAGGCAAACAATGGGCCCATTTGCTTTTCCAAGGAATACTTCAAATTTAGCATGGCCAGACATGCACAACAGCAAGCTCCCCCAAACCAAAGATTTTATGCTCAAAACTCCAAAAAACTTCAACAAGATTGTCCCTATGCTTTCTGATGATTCCAGTGGCCATTTTATATCCAAAGGCAAAGGAACCAAGATTGCTGTTCCAGGTTGTTCTCTAATCTTAAATTTAGTTTGTTCAATGGTTCATTTAATATGTAGATCATAACTGTTTTGTTCACATTGATCCGTAACTAATTTGTAGAATTTCTAATTTTTACCTCTAGTTTATTGCATATTTCACAAATCATAATTTTTGCCTTCTATTTGTAGAAACAATTGTTATTCACATTGATAGAATACATATTACAGGTCTAGAAGATCCAAATACCTTGTCTGATCCAAATGCTACACAAGATGTTAACCGTGCTCTCTCTCTTCTGTCAACCAATTCATGGGGTCCTTATGATACCAAGCCCCCCTCCCTCGTACCCTCCAATTGGACAACCGGCACCCCTCAGTATGTAACTGCTCAGCGCTCACCTTTTTTGTCACCAGAATATTGGCACACTGATCAACATCAGGCCAGCTCCAGCACCTGTATCTCGTTCTCGGGTTACGACAATAGCAATCGCTTCCAAGACTTTCAGCTGTTCAGCGAACCCTACGAGTCAAGTTTCCCTTGCAACCATCTGGACTAATGAGTATGCTTATGATCTTCAAAAGAAACAAAATGAGTATGCTTATTTAAATGGTCCCAACCCCATTATGATACTGAGCTAATGATGTTTTGTGGGGCCTAATCATCTTTTGCATTGTAGGTTTTCTTCTTCTTTAAGAGTACAAATCAGAAAACTTGTTTGCATGCTGATTTGTTAACTCCATTTTCTAAATAGCTTATTGCAGTCATTTAATCCCGAGACTTTATTTACAGCAAACTATGAATGTCTTCCACGAGGATTTCTTTTTATACTTGTACTTGGTACCTTGCTAGTTTATTCACATTATCTGGGTGCGCAGTTTAGACATTTACCATGTTGAAATGTTGAAACTTGGTCGGTAAGAAACACATGAAAATTCCAAATCTAATCCTTTTAGGAGTTGAGAAGATTTTTTCAAAGATTATTTTTTGCACTTTTTATTACATTATCGTAAATACATTTTAAATATAAAATAAAAATCCAGAGCTGAAGTGTGATGTAAACCTAATTTAAGAATATTGCTGTGATGTGAAATATTTTGCAATATACAAAATTTTCAATCAAGCTTGTTTAAACATTATTTTCAACAACAACGCTCGCTCTTGTTACGTGAATCTCGTCCCTATGTGAAACTTATTTTTAAAATAGAGAGACGTGTATGAAATTCACCCAATAAAAGAAATTATTAAAAAGAATGTTACAATGAGTTTCTAGCACAATTCAAAAAATAAAATAAAATAGCTATTTTATTTTGTAAAAGCGCTTTACCCTTGTTTTTATTTAAGGTAAACAAATATTGAGCTACAACTACCAATGAGGATTTAAGTTTTAGCTTATTTCGTCAAAAGAAAAAAATTAACATATATCCACTTAACTTTGCGATGACCTACCCTCTTCTGAATGAAATATAAGAGCACACAAAAAAGAAAAAAGATAAATCTCGCGAGAATAACAACAACGAATCTTTCACGAATGACATGTTGGTTGCCTAAACCAAACTAACCTTCCCTGAACCAAAGTGCAAATGGGGCTCATCCTCTGTCTTAACACTTCACCGCAAGATCACCGCCGATGAAGATGAATACATGACTGTCCTATGTATTTCCCAGCATGTCTACCATCTTAAAAGCGTCGTCGCCGTCATTTTCGGTGCCGGCAAAGTACTTAAGATTAGAAATTGGTGTTTTTCCACTCAACCTAAAGGCAGCTATATCGTTTTATATTCCATTTGTTCCCGTCTTGTGGCGTCCATCATGGCAAACTTTGCCAAGTTTATGATACCTTTGTTTGAGAATGAAAATGGTTTTTTCTCTCATAAAAGAAAGATTGGTTTGAATAGCTTTTTTTCCTTCATCAAGGATCAAGGTTTGTATCACTTGAAACTATCCTTTCATCACCGGAAGTGTAAAAAGACGTTCAATTGACTTATTGAAATTTGCAAAGTAAATTTTGATTCCTTTGCATATAACAACACTAATTTTTAATTGGATATGCAAGTTCGAATCCCAACAACATATATTATTCAATGTCCCGATCAACCAAGTTAAACTTACGAAGACAAATATAAAAGCACTTAGCAACACTCAAACAATAATGGTAGTAAAAGAATGTATATATGACGACTAAACCACGAGTGTCAACTTGTCAAATATTATTTCGTTGATATTTCATTCCAAGGGAGCGTATATTATATGATTCTCTATTATGATAGAACTTCACAAATTAACTGCGTATTTCCTCCGATCACATTTATAAACAAAAAATGACTTTTTAGGTACATTGAATAATTAATGTATTCAGTCACATTTATGAATTAAATACATTAATTATTGAATGTGTTTTTTTGCTTATATATGAGACCGGAGGGAGTATATAATATGATTCCCTTGAAAAAGCTGCATAACTACGAATTCTTTTTTGTGACGTTGGATAGAGAAGGGAAAAAGGATAATGTTGAATTAACCATTTCAACAATTTTTATTCGTAAAATATTTGTTGTGCTAAATTTTAATTGCAAGCTTAGAATAGGTTTGATGAAAATATACTATTTATTTCATTACTCAATGACGATGAAACATCAATTTACAGGCGACCTAGCAGCATTGCAAAAGAGGCTTTGGGTTAGATTACATCGTCCTCATATTGTAAGCTTCAAAGGATCTACAGATATTGCATGGAAATTATAATATTAGACAAATCAAGCTATGCCGATAGTAGTCAGGCTTAATGCATCTCACTTTACGACAATCTTGTAAAAATTAATCCTATTGATGAATGAAATTAGAACTATTTTAATACAAAATGTGGGTGATGAGATCATTGGGGACCTTATTAAAATTTCCAACCATTTCTCGTCATTGGGTAGCTTCAAGACCAAAGTGCAACAAGTAATTTCTTCAGAACACACCGCCGAGTTCTTCATTTCTTTTCAACGGCTTGCTGCTTAGACTTAGTGCAAAATAGTATAGAACAGTACTATGGTGAACACTATGAATAAATGGAATCTAATAAATCCCCTTGAATTGATTTATTGATCGAGTAAGCATTAAGATTTATCAAAGTCCATATTCAAATAATGCCTCTCAGGAGAAGGGCTAATGTGTGATACAAGTAATTCAGGGATTGCATGCATATTTGGGGGCTATAGGTCTATTGTTAGTAGAAAAGAGTAAGTTGCATATTGACTCATGTAATTGACACAGGTGCCAGCCTTCTTAATATCATTAGTTATTCAGTGTGACCAATTTTTTACTATATAAACTTGAAAGTTGAATTGTAATGTCAGTGACGCACAGCAGGAAAAGAAATAGCGAAAAATTCACTAAGATTAGCACGGATTTCACTTGGGTGTCATTGGCATTTGGTGCTTTGGGTGTATTTTAGATTAGAGAGAATTATGGATGAATGATTAAAATAAGAGTTATGTTATTTGAATATCCACTTTGGGACAGCTTGTGGGACAACAAGATATACAAGACAATGTGAGTATTGATGCAAACCAAAGCAAGCAAGAAATGATTAAAAAACCACATTGTCTTGTATACCTTTGGTTGTCCCATAAGTTGTCCAAAAATGGTTGTTCAAATACCATTTCTCTTAAAATAAATTATTTAGGTGGAAAGAGAATGATCGGTTAAGAGAGACAGGAACAAAGACACCAAAGACCAAAGGCACCAAAGCAAAATCCGATTACCACTCAGGGTATTGACCCATCAAAACACTTGAGAGTAAATTCAGGGATTCTATACATATTGGTGGACTATACAGGTAAAGTGCAAGTACAAAATAATTACTAGGAGTGCAGTTTGACTCCGTGTAATTGACACAGCTGACGGCCTATTTGACATCATTAATTATTCAAACTGACCAATTTTTTACTAAACTTTCTTTATAGCCATATGTCAGCGGCAAAGGGAAACAAAATATGGCAAGATAGCAGAAACTTCACAAAGATTAACACTCAGTATAGACCCAACAAAGAACTCACAAAGATAAGCCCGCCCAATATGGACCCAACAAAGCACTCGCAAAGATTAGCCCTCCCAAAAACCTAGTATCATCAGCTGGGTGCTTATATTACATGACCATTAAAAAAATCTAGGATTGGCTTAAAAACAATCAACAATAAATATCAATTTAATGACACGACATGCATCATCCACACAACTAACTAAAAGCAGTGACTCGAAAGTAAACGGTTTCTGTGTGCTGGCACATACATGCTAAAAGTGGTAGGATAACAATCAGACACTTCCAACAAGCTAAAACTGAAATGTGACCTGAATAATCTAAAATCACTTGGAAACTTCAATTGTTTACGGTATCTATTCGTCTAAAGTTGTACTTAAAATGCAGACAGTTCAGAACCAAAAAGGAAACTTAAAACTGGAAACTGCAACAATTATACCAGAAAAAGCTGGCTGACACATGCATAGTAACAATCCACAAAGACCAAAATACCATCTCAGTTAATACAACAAATTGACACATTATGAGAAGGTGGGTGACTTGACAACTTCTGCAACATAGAGGACGACAAGACTGACTGTCAAACACCCAAACTGAGCAATGCTGGAAGACAACTCTGGACCTTCTCAACCCTCAAACATGTCTTAGTACTCACTGGAACAGTAAATAATTGCACATTAAATATAGCAATGGATAGGTACAAAGGAAATCAACTAGGTGAATATGTATATAAGTCGCAACAAAAGAATCCGAATGACAGGAAGCATAAGAGAAGCTTTTTCAGAAAAAAAACCCATTTAAACAAAAACTTCACAACAGCTTTCAATTTGAAAATATTCACTGTCACAAAGCTGCTCGTGTAAAACAAATCTCTGTTGCAACAATGCATGAAGGTTAGCAAATTGAAAAGGCTTTACAGGACAAACCTGTTCATTTTGATCTGGAGATGATGAGGGAGATTTTTCTGACTCAGCTGGCTTGTCAGCACCACAATTCTGTCTGTTGCACTTGGTTCGGAATGGGTAATTTATGTTATTACATTTTTCACACTTCCAGCTTCCCTCAGGCATCTTTTGCTCTGATTGGCAAATAAAAAATGAAGAAACAGAATTACCAACTGTTGTATTTATATCAGACAAGAGCATCGTTAAAATGCAGATAAGTATGAAAAGCAACTTACTAGTGTTCTTATCAGACTTTGAGGCCTGCAGCAAAATAATCATATCCAACAATGTTAAATATTAGCCACAAATTATAAGCATGGATGACACTTCTTTCTACAATGAAAAGAATGTGATAATCAATCTACATAATAGAGATGAAGGCAGCATACCAGGGATCCGGGTTTGGGTGTGTTGCACTTTCTCATGTTGCAAACAGTTCTAAATGAGAAATTGACGTTGCCACATTTTGGACAAGCCCAATCATTGTCACGAGCTGCATCTATACGGAAAAGTGGGGGTGAGAAAAAAAATTGTATTAAGAAACTTCTATTGGAACAAAAAAGAATGACAATAACTAAATATAGCAAACCTGATCCCTTTTTCTGAGACTTGTCCTCACGAAAAAATCCTGGCCTAGTGCCCTGCTAAGGCAAGGGTTAACTATAAATTACACTTCGTAGCAAAAACCATCAAATTGCACAATCAGAAAGAAGGTATTGCCATTTCAGATTACTAGGGATCAAAGATGAAAAACCATATGCGAAACTATGGATAGAAGACTTTATATATGCATGCAAAATTTATGGCATGAGATAGTGCAAAAACTAAACATAGCTTCGTAAAGCCATTGTAACCAACTAGGATGCACAAGTACGAGTGTGGTACTAGGTACGAGTCCAGAATACAGCATGTTTTTTAAAAACAATGGTATAACATACTGATTCTTCAAAGAAGACCAATAAAACAAGAAAAAATATCTACTTTTAATATACTCAGCATTTAATATAAAAAACCTAACTGCAGAACGTGATTAAGGATTCTTCAAGCAAAGATACAAGAAAGAATGCAGACTGGTTTCTTTTTAAAAAAAAAACACATTGTCCTGGCAAAAAGTTTTCAATAATCGAAATTTATCTTTTATCCCATACCATTGCTCCAGGTCCAACAGGGACACCGAGGCCATAGCGATCCAATAGCTGGGGCATGGCATATATCCCACCTGCCAAATAATCACCAACAAAAAATTTAACATAACTGTAATAGGATTGTATCTACAAAAGGTAATCAGCAACTATCAATACAATTTCAATAGCTTCTTCGATGTTTCTCCTTGAATCTTTTCCTTCATTAATTAGACAAATATATATATATATATATAAAGTATAACATATCATATATCATTTTAAGAAATTCAGTTGCTTGAATGATGGGAAAAGGGAAAACAGAACATACCGTGTCCCACCACGGCTCCACTGGTGTATGGTGCTGGTCCTGCTAGATGTAATGGTCTATACGGACTGCCAGTAGGAAGACGGCTTCCATAACTGTACTGATAGGCTGATCCTCCAGTAAATGGAACCTCATAGGGAGGAACTGGGGATCCATTGAATAAAGACCCATATGGTGGGGCACCAATATAAATTGAAGGGGGGGCGTTGGAGCCTAAATAAGGAGCTCCGGATGAATAGGCCTGTGGAGCTTGAAGAGGCTTCACAGCAGATTTCTGGAAAGAAAACAATGCATACTAAGATATTGAAGAAAAAAAGTAAGTTTAAGGGGGAGGAGATGATAAGAGCAAGCCCATTTCCAACCAAATAGCATATGCTGAAACTCTTACAGAGTGCATTAAAATAGCATAAGCTCATCAGTTTATGTACATCATGTATAGCATATATTTTTATCTTTTGTCATGCATGCATAAGCAATCAATTTCCATGACCTCTATTGTTTTATATTCTTATTTTTTGTTCATCGTTGTATACTTTTGAACCCTGATTTAATGTGTCAATCAATTGGTACCCAAAAGACACAAAGTACACAACAATGAACAGAAAATAAGAATATAAAACAATAAAAAAAAAATAGAGAAAAAAAAGGATGGACAATGAAAAGGCAAATAAGGTCACATTTTCTTATATTTTAAAAGTACATGCTATGACATTGAATATAAACATAATGGCAAACATCTTACAGAATTATGATCAGCGGGCCTTGGTTGGGTGCAGTTACGCATATTGCAGGTTGTCCTGAAAGAGAAATTGACATTACCGCAGCTGGGACATGTCCAATCATCTTCCCTGCGGCTACCTACAAACAAAAACAAATTTAAATGCACCAGAGAACCATATCAGATCCCCCTGCTAGAGTAAAGGGACTAAAATATCATCAAGATATAGTGCAAAACTACGTAGCAAGAGCTTGTATTGTGGAACGTAACATAGTGGTGAGTGTGAAAATAGGCAAATGTGCATAAATTGAATTGACTACAGTATATAAAATTACATAAAACTGTGCACGGTAATTCCAAGTAACACAAAATATGTTGAACTATCCACAGACAACAGAGACATACAAGAATAATAAACTATCAATTTAGTCCCTAAACTATCACTCTCTTCAATTTAATCCTTAAACTGTATCAATTTCAATAAGTAGCACCTAAAGTATATAAAATCCGTCAAAACCTATTGATAAGATTCCTTAAAACAAATTGTAACGCACCATCAGTCCTGGCACGCTTAGCGGCGGAAGAATTCCTGTTATCAACCTGCAAAGGCAAAACAGAATGATAAGATTCCAATTTTTTCATCAGGGGGGTTAATTAAGCAGAAAGGAGCATATACGAACAACAACAAAAACTTTGACGTTAATCAAATTTGTTTAATTATAATGAATTGAATAAAAAACATTCAGAAAAAGCTTAATTGGATCGAATTGGGTCATTATGAAAATCACGAGCGATAATTGACAAAACCCTAATTGATGTGGGAGAAACGAGATCGATTGAATTAGGGTTCGAAAGCGAAATTGAAGAAGGCAATGAATCGATGGGAGCTACCTGAGACATGACGGTGAGCAGTGAGTGCTGGGAGGGAAAACCAGAGAGAGAGAGAGAGCCTTCTTCTACTTCTCGAGTGGG
>Ga0209282_1001900_pt1 | contig 11792 bp, 7 predicted proteins | sample Mtrugardesep15_FD_187529 | JGI IMG/M metagenome (GOLD analysis project Ga0209282, IMG submission 187529) | Root nodule microbial communities of legume samples collected from California, USA - M. trunc garden sep15 (SPAdes) (version 2) | ecosystem: Host-associated > Plants > Roots > Nodule...
TCATTTACTTGCTCTAACAATATGATTTATCTAAGTGTGTATTTCGTTCTCGACACAGGTTTATGATATGGAAACAAGTTATTTACAGGATCCTGGACAGTGTGGCAATGTATTAAAGGGATTTGAAGGGTTCCTATCGTCAACAAAGAACACTGCATTGTATGAATTTCTTTAGCTTTCTTTCTTTTTGATTGAAATATTGATAATTTTCTTCTTTACGAGAATTTTCTCATGTTCATACTACCTGTTCTTTCAGTACTTAGTTTATGAAGTATATTTAGTTTCTCCGTAGAAGAAGTACCATCAAAATTTTCTGTCCGAATCTGTAGTTTTGATTATCCTAAGGAAGATAAGATGGATAATGTCATATTTGTATGATTTGTTATACTTCATAATCACAAATCATATTTATTAGGCATCTGGCCGGGTTATCCATGATTTTCATTCATTTATGGTCAGGAAAAGCAAAATCATGGTTTTATTGCTTATATTGATTGCTAAAATGCTACTTACTGTGATACTGTACTGAGTCTTGTCTAGATGTAGTAGCAATTGAACCTTACTAAGATTTTAGATGGAAAATTTAAGCATTTGAATTACTGAGAAGAAAAGGCAGTCAATACTGTGCTGCTGAAAGCACAATGAAATTGGGTCAAATGTTGCCTTTGAATCTGAGTCCCATGTAAAAATAAATAGTAATGTATGGATTGTATGCCTCTATTCATCTTGGCTAGATACATGCTGTTTTGTTATTCATGGTTTATATGACATTGTTGAATCTATTTTTATTTTTTTTGGCAGCTTGAAGCGGTCTAGAAAGTTTCAGCCCGAAGACAGGCTCTTTTCATTATCTTCAGTGACCTCGCCAGCGGTGTGTTTCTGATTTTCAGTGATAGGCTTCCAACCAGAATTAGATAAAAAGATATAATGTGCACTAGTGAGCACCAAGTAATAAGAGTGTGACTAGGTCTTGGTAGAACTGAAGCTAACTTCATCTTTTGCATTCCTTATTCACTTTTTACATCCTTATCATGAAAGTGGTCATAGTACTTTTCAGTGACTTTGGTTTTTGGAATAGTTTAGCACATTAATCTTCTTATAGGATGATAGAAGTGATTAAAACAGGTTGGACTCATAAGTTAAAAGTTTTCGCATGGAATATCTGATCTGATGTCACCAATTTAATCCATTTGAAACAGGAAGCATTTCAGAGGATTTTTTTCCAAATATTAAAACAATAACCGTAGTTAATAATTTCAGAGGATTATATCATCTGATTGTTCTGTGTTTGATCTTTGATACAAGGAGTACTAGAAACCTTGGTGATTTATTGTTCCAGAAGTTAACATTCACATTTCCGGTTGAGAAATTAAATGTTTTACATGAGTGGAAGGTCCTGTCATTTATTTCAACTTTTCCAGGTTTATATTTGCTACTAAATTAGAGGAGTACATGTCTATAATTTTCAAACTCTCAAGAGCATCAAAATTTAGTCATTATTAGAAATAATTATGGCTAATAGGATGAATCCAAATTTCATGTTGATAAAACAGATAACACCTCTCTCCCATCCCCATAAAATGATCCCTCCTTTTAAGCCTTTTATTGTCAATTCTGTTTAATCATAGTCCATATATCAAGTGTAGGCATCTTATCTCAACAGGGTTATTTTTTAATTCTGAGATGATCTGCATCTTTTTATTGTAGGCAGAAGAGCTTGCGGCTGGACGAGACGGTGAGATCCTACAAACAACATTTCAATGACTTCTCTTGCATGTTTTTACTTTTTTGTCTATTAATTATATTTTATATATTTCCATTTATCTCAGATGGAAGATCAGATTTTGGTCCTGGTCGATCAAAAGGTGGAACAATTTATGCAAATGGACAGTAAGCACTCAACTAATATATCTTCGCTTTAATGTTTTTGAATTGGATAAATGATTTTATTTATAGAAATTTTCTCCACAAATTATGTCAAATATGTAAAGAATGTATGCTGCATAAGCTAAAAAATTATCATGTTACTATAGGGGTAAACCGAAGAAAGGAAGAGGTGCGCCAAGAGATGCAAAGAGAGCAAGGGCTTCAAGTGAACAAGATTTTGATTATGAAGATGATCCTGACATGACATTGTGATTGAACATGCTGGAGCAAATACAACTTTCTGTGAAACTTTTTGGAATATAAGAGCCTGGAAAAACCTGCATTAGATAGGCCATTGGTTCTCTGCAATTCCTCATTCTATGTATATATTGGCTCCTAGTAGTCGTCGATTTTCTACTTAGGTGAATTTTATGCTTTATGCAACAAAAAGAATTGGAAGACTAGATGATTGTTTCATTAGCTTTGTTATGATTTGTTATTGTAAACCTGTACAGAACTAAGTTGATCACCAACTTGTAGAAGTTGATGTTTACCGTTTGCGGTTTTTGGTGGGAATCCAGAGTACCACTACCTTGGAAAGAAAAAAAAAAATTTGCCCAATAAAGTGAAAATGTTCTATATTTGATAGTAACCACATGTGAAAATGATTAGATATTGAGACTGCATTGATTTAATTTTTGTGATCCGGAGCAAGGTACTTACTACCATTTTTTTACTTGATTCGATATTTGGGACGCTGAAACACTTGGATGGTGGTTAGTAGTACTTGTTCTTCAAGAGTTGTATTTAGGGTTGAATTCAAACTCAATATTACTTATTAAGTTGGAAGAGACTTGAGCTATGATTCTATCTGTTGTTTACAAATATTTCTGCAAAAAGTTGTGAAAAGATGGAGTTTTAGAAAATATTTTCGATTTTCATTCGTTATTGATTTTAATTGAGGAAAAATATCATTTTTAATTAAAAATGTGGTCTAATCATAATTTTTAATAAAACCAAGCTTCAAAGAAATCTTGCCTAGCTTAGTTGATCATTCCCTTATAAAGAAAAATGGATTGTTTGTGGAAATATTTCTTATCTTATTTTAAAAAACTGTGGTAATTGATGACAAAGATGGTTACCACAGTTTTTTAAAATAAAAGATATAGATGAAGCCATAGATGAAGCTTGAAAGAAATTCTTAAAGGAAAGTCAGCTTAAGAAATTGGAGAAGAACAGCCAAACTGGTGAGCATGTGGCAACTGATGACAAAGATGATCTTAGGGTTGATGAGGCAAAGGTTGATGAGAGTACAGGAAATGTTAGGTAATTTTCACAGTAGCATTATTTAAATAATGCAGGGGAAAGTTGATTGGTCCTTTTAAGTTGGATAATTATATATCATATTACTTTCATCATTTTACCATTGATGAAATGTAGCTAAATTGCCTTTATCTTCAGGAACCTGCGTATCGGGAGGACACTGCTAAATATCTTCTTAATCTTGATGTCAACTCTGCACACTACGATCCCAAGACTAGGTCAATGCGTGAAGATCCTCTTTCTGTTGCAGTCTTGCAGATCCAAATGAAAAGTTGTATGAGGTAGCTTATCTCACTAATCAAAATTCATAACAAAAATTATAATTTACTTACTTTTCTTATATAAGCTTATTGTACTTGTATTTGGATTAAATATATGTTTTTGTGTAATAGGGTGATAACCAGTATAGGAATAGTGGTCAAGCTTTGGAATTCAAGGAATTAAACTTACATACATTGGAAGCATTTGATAAGGGGAAAAATGTTCACAAGCAAGCATCTCCGTCTCAAGCTGAATGGCTTTATAAGAATTTTAAGATCATCGAAGAGAAACTGAAGTCTTAAATGAAGGAATCCATTTTGGAGAAGTATGGAAATGCAGCTGATGGGGACCAACTTCCAAGAGAACTTTCGCTAGGTCAAAATGAGATGCAAGTTGAGTATGATCGTGCTGGTAGAGTTATCAAGGGACAGGTGAGATATGCGTTGTAATTTTTATACGCAAGCTTCTTACTTAACTATGCATTCCTAACTTTCATATATATCTTTAACAACGTCATCATTAGTTCTAATCTGAACTTTAGCTGCTTTATGGTTACTATTTTAAGTTCTTTTGGTAAAAACAATGAGAGAAAGGAAGAGGAAGTTTGGATAGTTTTCCGAGAGTTTGAATTCCGTGTTTCTGAATGAATATATTTTAAGTAATGCAATTGAGAGTACGCCAATCTATTTATAAAAGCATTATTGCCTTCTTAACTAACTGATGTAAATAACAGAATTTGGTACTTGTCACAAACTAACTGACTAATCTTGAAACTATACTATTCTGCAAGCTATATGAATTAAAAGATGGCATAAATTCAGAAACTATACTCTAGCAGAAACTGCACACACTAACAAATACTGTTATTTAAGACGATAGATTTAGTTATAATCATCTGTATGTTGCTTTTCAACAGGAGGCTGTATTTACAAGGAGCAAGTATGAAGAAGATATTTTCATAAACAACCACAGAACTATTTGGGGATCATGGTGGAAGGATTGCCAATGGGGCTACAATTGCTGCAAGCAGACAATTTATAATAGCTATTGTACAGGTGTTGCTGTATTAAGGCTTCTGCGGCTGCAAATGAATATTGCCTGTAGGGAGACTGTTGAAGGTCTGTAAAATAGCTCACACCATGCCTTTGTAACTAGACACTGTCTTTTTCCATCATCAGGTCAAAAAACATACATTATGTTGAGACAAAATTCATCATTAGTGTCAATGAAGGATTTTTTTTTCTTTTCAAAATTGTCTGCATGTTATTATGGCAATTGGAAGGTGTACAAAATTAGTGGAATTATTGCTTCCTATAGTGTTATTCGCCTCTTATACATGCATACAACTTTAGATCAAGGATCAGGGTTAAAAGGCCATACTTTATTATTTTATTACCGGAACTGAAGTTCTTAACAACAGAACATCCAAAATTTATTTTATTATTTTTTCATGGCAAGATGGCCACCTCATCATTGCATAGCATAGCATGATCTCACTGAGATTGAGATTGAGGGTGAACCAAAGGCCCACGGTTTCTACCTTGCTTTAATTCAGAGACCTCGCGTTGGGGAAGGCCAAAAACATTTGCAAGAACCTCTGCAGGAGTGGACCTGAACACCTGCTTCACATGGCTAACAGAAGGTATGTCATTTGTCTTGAACACTATGTACTCAAATGCTTCTTCCTCTCCAGCTTGTTGCGCCACCACAAAGTTCTGTGGTACCACCACGGCGTTTCCTTGACAGTTCACTATCCTAACTCTTCCTTCTCCTCTTAGGACGTACATTAGGCTGTTGGCGTTCACGGTCCAGTGTGGAGCATATATACCATTCTGCATTTATATGCATAAATGTTAACGTCACATATATAATACTCCCTCTAGTTCTAAATATAAAAAACATCAACAAAAGTTCATGTATTTAATCTAAATTTTAGACTAAATATATGAACATTTAATGATTCGACTGTATCTTATACTTATGACCAGGGAAAGGGAGAATCATGCATGGAATATAGATATATACTGTACCCTGTAGAGGACTATGTATTCGGCACCAAGACGTAAATTACGGAGGATTGGGAGGGTTAAACTGCTGACGGTTCTTCTTCTTGCCAGTCCGGGCTGATAATGCTCAGACCGCCCTCCACTCTTACGATTTGACTCCTTTGGTCACGTGGAGATTGAAGTCTCTTAGCTGTATTCTCATCGGTATTGATCGCCTGTGCTAAAAACTCTGAGCTGAAGCCACTCAACACACTGCTACCTTCATTTTGCTCCTCTGATTCCTTCTCCTGTTGGTGCCGCCCTCTCCAGCATCTGGGGAAACTGGGCCTCTGTTGATGGCGTCCTTGTTGTCCTTGTTGTGTTTCTGGGAATTCTACATCTGGGTTCCCTCCAAGGTAAAACACCTACATCAAACACATATTAAAGTGTGATTGATTGAGTACTATATACAGATATAATGATAAGTTATTAGATAAAGAACTGATACAAACATTAGACCCGACACTAACACAAACACATAGACAATGTTAATAATTTATGAAAATAAATGTGATAAAACATAACTGCAAATGTTGGACATCAAATACGTCTTAAATCTGAAGTGTCTACGCATATCTCTTAGCTAGCATAGTGTATATATAGTTATACTTACTCTTGGAGTCGAATCAAGCTGGTTTGCAAAGTTGGAGGTGTCAAGGAGACTAATGGCAACAAGAGGTTCATCGCCATAGTTATATGTCCAATAAGGAGTTCCAGGTGGAATGGCAATGACATCACCTTTACTGAAGCGACAAATCTTCAGGTGACTATCAGGCTGCTGCTGCTGTTCTTGATGCCTGGATCCCTGTCTAGAACGTGATGACCGTGGCTGTTCAAAAGTCTCAGGACAGCCAGGAACTGACTGAAAGTCCAAGTACTCCCTTTCCTGTACATATAGAAAAACAATATTCAGTCACAAAACAATTCAATGCATGCATTACATAGAATTGTTTGCAATTAATAGACTTAATCATCATTGTGTTAATTTGATCATGTAGTAGAACCTTGGATGATGAAAATCAATTGTGGAGAGGGTGAATATGATGGCAAGTGAAGGCCATTAGGGTCAATGGTTCGTCTGATAAGAGACACACCAGCACATTGTAGCTAAGGGTGATTTGGATTCTATGTTTCAGTGAGACCAGCTTCTGATTCAACACGGTGGTCTGGTTCCAGTGCATTGATATTATTCATCTGGCATTGGTTTAACCTATCGAACTCAGAAAGAGTAGCTAAAACACGTAAAGAGTAGCAAGGAAAGCGAAAACAAAGATAGAAAGGATTTTCTCATCGTGATTGTGATCGTAAAGTGATTACTAATGAGCTTGCTGAATGAATTGGTGAAGGAGTGAAGATTGGTGTGGTGATTTATAGGTAGGAGAGAAGGGTGAAAGGTGATGTAACAGAATGTGTGTGTGACATTCTTTACTATGCATGGCTATGGAGTCGTAAGTTTGGTACACATCAAATGCAAACATTCATGCTTCAGTATTCATACCATAAAGAGACAGAATGAATATTTGTTGGTATCCTTGTATATGGAATCAAGTTTCTAAAATGTCAGTATCTCTTCAATTTAGTATTGAAAGTACATAAAAATAATAAGTAATCTCTAAAATACATAAAAATAAATCATTTTAGGAGTGGCTTTGGATGATAAATGTAATTTCAGATAGTGATTCAAATTTTTAAAGAAAAATTTATTGTGTGGAATATAAATTTGAAGAGTTTTTAAAATGAAGAGATTTTAAGAAGTATCTTGTCAAAACTAAATTGGGATAATTTCTTTTTTTTTTTTTTAGACAACACCCAAAATGTATTAAACTGAAAAGTGAAGTACAACCAAAAAAGGGGGGCCAAACCTGACCCTGTAGGAAATACTAACAAAACCTATAAGAGGGAAGACCTAGCTTATTTCTTGCCAAGTCTCCCATAATTACATCAGGAGTGGAAGTCCACCAAGTAAAATTGTTAATAGTTAAACCTAAGTTGGCCGGCTTATCTGCGCATTGGTTGCCCTCTCTAAAAATATGCGTGATCATGAAATTCATATTGGTGAGCTTGTGCATACAGTTAATCCATCTGTTCTTTAGCTGCCAAGGAACAATATTAGGTGACTTGATAGCCAAGGTAGCTAATCTAGAGTCAGTCTCAATCCAGAAATTGTTCCAGTTTCTATTAGAGGCATTTTCCAGAGCTAAAATGATTCCAAAAATGCAATTCCAATGTTGAAAGCAAAGCAACCAATGTTTACTCCTCTTCTGTAACCCAAAGCAGCCCCATCTGTATTGCATTTCACCCAATTGAGAATAGGAGGGTGCCACAAGACTTCGATAATTCTAGGAGCTTTCCTATAACGACAGTTCACTTTGAAAGCTTTCAAAAGTGTGAAGTCTGTCATTGAATTTCCTGTAGGTAAAGATGTGTGATTTCCAGTTAGAGAAGTGTTTGCTATTATCATATTAATGGTTGATCTCAGGTTTGGAATTTTGTTGTTGAATCTTGCATTGTTTCTGCTCCAAAATTGGGATAATTTCAAGTTCAACCTAAACACTAATAATTTTTTATTTTATTACAAACAAATTATAGCAATGTTAGTAGTTATGTTAGTTATCGGAGATCGAATCTGAGACCTCCTCCTTCAAAAAATTTCAACGTCTCTTAGCTCGTCAACCAAGTTACCTACGCACCCTGGATCTAAAAACTAAGAATTTAAAATTACTTCTCCACATGTATCTCAAATTGATTTTTATATATTTCAAAAAATTAGAAATTCCTTCCTATTTATTTTTTAATTTTGGAAATCGATCCCTATATTTTTCAAATTTTAACAATTGATCCCTATGAGTTTTCAAAAATTACAAATTGATCCGTATAAATTTTTAAAATATGTGAATCGGTCGCTTAAAAAAATGTGAATTGGTCTCTTAATTTATTTATTGTTTTAACAAGGGTCACTTAAAATTTAAAATTTGTAAAGTCGGCCATATTTTCATATTTTGAAAATGGTCTTTCAACTCTTACAATTTCAATTTTAGATCACTATTAAAAATTGTATTTTGATAAAATAAAATAAAAAAATTGAATGACAAATGTTAGTAATTAGATTTCTCCTTCATCCATGTTTAAACTCAAAATCTTCAACTTCTTGTCTCTTAAAAGCAAATTAGTTCAGTTACCCAACTCTCCTGTATTTTTTTTATATTTGTATCCCCAAACTTCCAAAGTTTACTCAAATATTTCAACAAATTTTAAGAATGAAGAATTTTACCACTCTTTCCTAACAAAAAATTAAAAACCAAAGAAATTCAATTTGAATTCCCTAAAACTTTCAATACGCCATCGAAGCACACTCTATAGTATATGAAAATTCAATATAACACATCGATAGTATCTTAACAATAGGAATTAAATTGGACATAGAGTAATACTCTAAAGATTAATTTGATGGTGTGTTCGAAAGATATATATGAAATTAATTGTTGATGAACGAGATAATATGTCCATGGTCCATTTAACTAATGTTTATAGAATGATATTTTTTGTAAATACTATTTACATACCTGCTGCATTAACTAAGACACTTAGTTGCAGGGTTGCTTGAGTGCTGGATCATCAGTTGATGCGGGGGTTGGCCAAATATCATCTCACAACTTATGTCATCAAAATCTGCAAATCAAAAGACAATGTAACAACCATATTGTATATATATTCATTTAAATTTAAGTGAAAAAAGAAATGCAATTGAAGTTTCTTGCAAGAGATAACAGTGACATATTATCTTTGTTACCAGAATCACATCTTGCAATCATTTATATTATACTCTTAGCCGCTGCAACATGTATCCTTAACAACAAGTGGTTAAGAATATGGCAATCCGGTAACAGCATTGACTTCAACGAAAACCTTTTTGTCAATTCAACAAAGAGAAGTTTTCATCAACTTCATCACAAATTGGATTGCACACTTCACTAGCCGTCGAATTAACAAAATTTCTCTCATGGTTTTAAACCCTCAAACTTGTGGGGAAACAATCAAACATTGTGTTGCTTTTGCTATACAACACGGTGTGAAATATTTAACTCTTGATTTCTCAAATCCTAAATGGGACTAGAACAATTTGAATGATAAACATGCGTTGTTCCAATTGCCAATTCATGTTCATCAACTCAGGCTATTCCTCGAATCACTAAAATTGTATTCATGTGATTTCGATATGCCAGATTTTCTTAACTTCGGTGCACTCAAAGATGATTTTTTAGGTTGGATTGAAGTTCACATCGATACTCTCAAAATTTGCTATCAACTTGTCAAACTATTGAGAGTTTGAGTCTTAAGAGTTGTTGGAATTAAGCGGACTTTGATTTGGAAGGTATTGTACGACTTGGATTAAAAAGATTTGCGCTAAACAAGTGTGATGTGTAGTGTATCAAATTAGATGCACCAAATTAGATTCCCTAATTTGATCTTAACTAGCTTCCTTTTAAACTAGTGCATCAAATTATTGCACATATCACCAAATCTTTTTAATCCAAGTCCTACAATTTCTTCCAAATCAAAGTCCACCAAATTTCAACACCTTGTTAGACTCAAACTCTCAATAGTCTTACAAAGTGATAACAAAGTTTTGGGAGTACCGATGTGAACATCAATCCAACACAAAGAAACGTCTTTGAGTGCACTAAAGTTAAGAAAATTTGGCATATCAAAACCACATGAATACAATTTTAGCGGTTCAAGAAATTATGCTAGTTGATAAACATGTGTTAGGAAATTGGAATAACGCATGTTTATCATCCAAATCGTTCTCATAACATTTAGGATCAAAGAAATCAAGAGTTAAATCTTTCATACCTCATTGTGTCGCGAAAGCAACAAACCATCTGATTGTTTCCCCGCAACTTTGAAGGTTCAAAACCGTGAGAGAAAAATTGTTAATGCGACGGCTAGCGAAGGGTGCAATCCAATTTGTGGTGAATTGTTGAAAACTTTTCTTTGTGCTTGTTTGATTTCATCTGAAGCTGAATCGACAAAAAGGTTTTCTTTGAAGCAGATGTTGTCACCAGATTATCATATCCTTAACCAGTTTTTGTTAAGGATACATACTGCAGCGGCTAAGAGTAGTATAGTAATGATTTCAAAGAGAAGTGATTCTAGTAACAAAGAGAATATGTCACTGTTATCGCTTGTCATGGTTATGGTTCTGGATAAGAAGATGAAAATAATTATGTAGGTATGGTTTCTGAAGAATACAACAATGGTTGATTTGTGAGTATATGTGGTGTGTGTATTCATTTATATGGATTTGAATAGGTGTAAGTTCCAATGTATAACAATGGTTGCCATGGTCATGGTTCCAGATAAGAAGATGAAAATAATTATGAAGGTATAGTTTCTGAAGAATACAACAATGGTTGATTTGTGAGTATATGAGGTGTGTGTATTCGTTTATATGGATTTGAATAGGTGTAAGTTTCAATGTATAAAGATGCAACCTTTGAAAATTAATGTATTAAATTGCGGTCTTAATTTTGGATTGATAGTTTTTCTAATTTGATATGGATCCAGAGTTTTATTTGACTAAAAAAATAAATTTAATGTTTGACCAAAAAAAATAAAATTAATGATATGCACTTTTGAAGCAATAAATTGGAGTAATTTGATAGCTTAATTATGTTGAAATAAGATGCAACTTTTAGTCGTTATGAAAAGAAAAAAAGATGCAACCTTTAGTCAAAGAAGCGTTTTGGTGACATGGTGCTTTTTCATGAAGCTAGTTAAGGTTTTAGCCTTAATTATGATTGATATTGTTCTATTTGTGCTCTACCCAGAATTTAATATTTGGCACACTAACTATTTATTTCTTAGGTCTATTTGCAACTTGCAAGCTAATTATTTGTTTGGCATCACCGTAAGTTTGTTAGTAATTATGATTTTGCAAAAGCTATGTTAAGAATTATCTTGGATTAGATGAAATCACAACGATATTATGTGAATAATATTATTGGGCAGTATGTTTTGTCATATTCAACATCTAAAGACCAGGTTGAATTATAGTGAGTCACTATTAAACGAGATGAACACATTGAAAGCAGGTCTCTCGGTAATGGGTTGTTGACCACAACTTATAAATAAACAGGCTTGTCTACCCTTATCCGACGATGAGTCAGGATACACATTGCGCTTTGACTAAGTCCCCACATGAAACACATGTGTCTTTGGCTCAGTCTAGAGAAGTGGAGTAGAGGTAGATCTCATGATCCCCCAACTCCTCTGCTATCCATTAAATCCTCTACT
>Ga0209282_1001903_pt1 | contig 11789 bp, 12 predicted proteins | sample Mtrugardesep15_FD_187529 | JGI IMG/M metagenome (GOLD analysis project Ga0209282, IMG submission 187529) | Root nodule microbial communities of legume samples collected from California, USA - M. trunc garden sep15 (SPAdes) (version 2) | ecosystem: Host-associated > Plants > Roots > Nodule...
GGACTGACCCTTTGGTTGAGGGATTCTTGTGTATGTAGGTTCTCGAGGTTGTATTAGTTATCAAAGAATTGGTGGGTGACGACTGCTGGTATGTTTTCTTTAGGTTGGGGAAAGGAAGGTGAGCAAGGTTGGCCCAAGGTATATGTCTGGGGTGCGATGGCCTAGGGCTCATGCTTGTAGGGGACCGAAAAAAGTTTTTTATATGGGGGATGTATATATCAATACGTGCTTTTTAAGGGGGTCTGTATAGCAATTGTACCAAAAGGGTCCTAATGTCAGCAATAGCCAATATCAAAGCTTCAGCCCAACAGCCTTTAAACCTTTTTTAAAGAGTTTTACTTTTTCCACCCTGCGCCTTTCTCGCGCGTCTTGCAAAAATTCCAAAAATACCCCTGGTATATATTACATTTTCCGAACCAGATTGTTAGTGTTTTCAGAAAGTAAACTCCGGACTGTTACGCTATGAAATTTTGTGTCTTTGTTTATGTCAAGGGTCTCTGTTGACCGTTATACGACCTCCGCATAAACTGCAATGCAATTGCAGGGTTCATATGAACGGTCAACAATGATCATGACACCATTGACACACCTCAAAGCTACCTAAAAAACTATTTTTTTTTGAAGAAAATGTAAGAAAGAAGGTGAAGAAGAATCAAGGAAAATGTTGAAGATTCAAGCCTTTTTATAGCCTTAAATAAGTCATAGGTCTTAATTACAGTCAAATAAAATGTGTTCCACACTCAAAACCGTCAAAAAATGCATTTAAACTCCACTAACCGGTCAAACCTTTGGTCAAACGTCACCAGCCAAAATGTAACTGAAGGATTCCAGATTGTAAAATCCGTACTGCATCAGACCCTTTATTTGGACAGTTTTCGTTGCGAATGTCTTGGAAAAAAATAAAAACAAAGGTACATAACATAAACAAAAGCAACATAAGACAAATAAACAGTTAAAAAAAAACCATAATAACAGAAATAATGAATCTTTTGGGAAGGTGTTTCAAGAGGATTTCTTTGAGTTAGATCATTCTTCCTTGCCAAATGACATATTCATCTGGCATGCAGCAAGATCTAACTCATAGCAACCTCTTGATAGTTTTGAGTTATCTATCTATCATGGAGGCAGCAAGGAGTATCTATATATTTTTGAAAGCATGCTGAAGATCTTCACCAGGCTGGCACATAGAGAGCAATCTTTTTTGCGGCAGCATTACAAAGATCCTCAGCACAATGATAAAAATTTGCATGCTCTCTTTGGTGTGTTTGTTTGTATTTTTGACAGCATGCTGAAGATCTTCATCAAGTCGTTAGATAGAGAGCTATCTATTTGCGACAACGTGAGGAAGATCCTCAGCTTAATGACAAAAATTTGCATGGTTTTCTTTGGTGTGTTTGTGTGTTTTGATGGTATTGAAGCTCAAAAACGAATATCAACTATTTATAGAGGTCCTTGAATGTTGTGGACCACATAAACTCTTGGTGCAATGTGGTCCATACAAAGGAATCCTATGCTGAAACATTCCGGATTGTGTAATCCGGAAAATACTTACGCCCTACATGAATCTGGATTGCATAATCCAGACTACATTTCTTTGGTCATTTTATCGATTAAATGACCATCTTTGACGTAAATTAAAACATAATGAAAGTTTAAATAACACATAATTAAAACAACATGAAACACGTGATTAATTAAAACATAGCACAGTATCACAGATCATATAAACTAACTTCTTTTTCTAGTCCCTCCAGTAGAGCCCTGATCTCTTAGTAGTTTCTGGGTCGGTGCAAACTTTTCAGAATTTTTTCAGCAGATCTAACCAACGAAGCGTCCAACTCGATCGGTCCTCTAGTAACGTGCTGACCAAAGATAGAGAACATGGTTCTCACGTCGTCGTCGTTTGTGAGTTTCATCTGGCTGAAGTGAAGAGATTCGCCTGAGTCGGACAATGGACATCGGTATTCAACACCAATCACCCTCCTCGTGTCTCTATGGTTGACTTGACAGTTGATTTGTCTAGCTCATCCTTCAGCCCGGAGAGTGTGACATCGTTGTGAATCCTAAATAGATAGGGTGGTGTTCCGCCGTTGTAGTAGACAACCGCTAGCTTGGTGTTTGGATCAAAGCCAGGGAATTCCATGATTTTTTTTTGTTGTGGTTTACTTGTAATGAAAACATGTACCCTTATTTATAGAGGTATCTGGTGCAATGTGGATCACACAAAAGAATCCAATGCTGAAGCAATCCGGATTCTAAAATCCGAACCAACCCTCACCATACACAAAGCCCCAAGTTTCCCTTTGTTTCACGTTATGATCGTATTTTTCCGGAACATAAAATCCAGAATTTAAGTGTAATCTGGATTATATTTGCCGGACTGCACCAGAAGCCTTTGGTCGGTGGTCTGCACCATAGACAAAACGTTTTTGGACGGTGATAAAGTCAAAAAACGTGTTTGACTGCATTAATGGCTTTCACACCTTTTTTTACCCTCCCTCCCTATAAATAGGCTCATTTCCTCACTTTTTTTTACACCCTATTCTTTCTCCTCTTCCCCTCTTCCTTCTACAAGGATGTGTTTACATCGTTGGCCTTTCATAAATAGAGGCCTCTTTGAAAATCCATCAGGGGTCATATGATCGGTCAGCGGGGTAGGGGTTTGTTTGGGTATGAGGTTGGTCTGCCTGGGTGTAAGTTTGAACATCATGGTCTCTTGTTCCCTACAGGCCCTGTGCCCCCTCTATTTCCCTTCCAACAGTAAAGATTAGAAATTGTTTTAGGTTCTTATGTAAAAAGCTTTAATATTTGTAATGTATTATTCATATATTAATAAAATGACTTCCTTTTATCTTTGTGTTCTTTTTATTTCTGTTTTATATTCCTATTTGCAATTATTTTACGAATTTGAAAGCTTAAAAGTAAAAAATTCTGGAAAATGATCATTCTGGATTTTAGAATCCGAACAAATCTTGAAAACCTTAACAATATATTTCGGAAAACAAAATCCCGACCAGGGGTAAAAATGGAAAAAAAAACAGGGCGCGCGAGGAAAGACATAGGGTGGGAAAAGTAAAACTCTTTTTTTAATCAAAAGGCCCCATACCAATGCAAAATAGGGTTTGTATAGCAACACAAAGCTTCAGCAAACTAAAACACAACATAACAGAAACGAAAACTTTGTAGAAACACAAACGCAAAATCCGAAAAAACACATCAAGGGTGTCAAATCCTCCGTCTCCAATCTTGATGATGATGCGCCAAATGCATCTAATATTAAAATTGCTCATTTTAATATTTATGATCCAAGAAGTTGGGAGAATCTTGATAACAAATCAAGAGATATTCTAGTTGAAAATGAGCCTATTATTAAAATGAATCTTAATTTTCTCCATTGCAAATATTTTAGGCATTTCTTATGTGAGTTATTCAAGAAAATTAAGCAATGATGAGATTAGTGATCAAAAATGAATAATATATTGTCGACCATCGTAACTAATGCATGTGTCATTCGTCGTTTATCTTAAAAAAATAATTATAACATATTATGTAATGGGCCATTTTCTCATACTATGCCTAAGGCCTGTTAAATACTAGGACCGACCCTGATGGTGAGGCATGGATATGGTGTAGAAGGTTATTGATGTGGGAGGATGGGTTGTAGTTGAGCGTAGGGTATTACTTCACGATGTCACTTTGCATGTTAATGTTGATGACTACATGTTATTCCGTTAGAGGCGTGTATCGCTTTCTGTCTTCGCCAAATCATCAAATCAACACTTACGGTTCATAGTTATTTTGGCACAAGGAGGTTAATGTGAAGGTTTCTTTATTAACTTGACATCTTTTTTGTAATAAGCTTCCTACAAAGGATAATTTTTTCAGAAGGGATATCATCCTTCAAGAAAAAAAATGCAATTTTGTTTAATAAACATATACTTATGAGTTATTTAAAGGATCCACAAATTTTCATAGGATTTTGGAAATGACTCAATTTATTTTAATTTATCAAACAAAATGTGCAAAATTGCAATTTTGTTTAATAAACGTATACTTATGGGTCAAATTTTGTTCCATAATTTTGCTAGCATGCATATTTATATAATCATAAAAATTTCCGCCACTAAATTTTGAAGTTTTTAAACAATTAACAGATTAATTATAAGTTTTTTGTTTTTCATAATTATCGAATCTCTACATTGATGCTATCCAAAAAAAAATTAGAGTAAATAAAATATTTTGTGCTTTGGGTGCACCAGAGGGACCAAACATCCGAACCAAACAAAAAAGAAAAAAAGGAAAAATAGAAGTAAATACTTTGTACCTTGTAAGTCTGAAAGGGTAAAATTCTATCTAAAACATGGTAACAGTGTCATCCTCTTGCAGGCGCCATACCATTTTAGCTAGATACTTTTTTGAGGGAAAGCTAGCTATACTTGCTTCTTTGTAGTTTCTCTTATAAAAAATGTACTCATTGACTTAGAAAAAAATATTTACTCATTGATTTTTTATTTTTTACATTTATGTAGAGTATGGATCATTGTGTAATGTAATGGACAAAAATCATTAGGATATAAACACTAAACCATTTCACATGATATATCTCAAAAAGACAATAATTATTGTAACAATAAAATTTACTAAACATTTAAATTAGTTTGGTGGTATTAACTTGAGATTTGAAAATATGTTCATCCTTAAGGTTTTAGGTTCGATTTCTTGATGTCAACTTGGATGTGCTAATTTAGTCTTTTCATAAAACTAAAAAATAAAATTTAGGATGAGAGATGGTGACAGTTCAATTAGGGAAGATTCTCAAACTTAAAAACATTTACAAATAAATTTATATTTATATATACATCTTTTAAACGATACTAACATGTTTTGAATACGAAATATCTAAATTTAAGACATGTCTTTTTATCATTAAAATCAATTTTTTTAATTTTATTTTTATAAATCATTAGGACCAAACTTTTAAAGTTAATACATATCAATTTAGTTTATCATAAAATTTAGGGTGAAAGGATATACACATTAATTAGTAATATCATATATTTGTAAAAATGTTTATACTATATCATAACATTAGGTAAGGTGAATAATCACCCTCTAAATTGTTTTTACATCCTCTTGTCTAAATAAGTGACCACTTTCTGTGAGACGGCGGATCATTTGTTTGTTGGCTGCAATTTTTTTAGGAGTGTTTGGTCTTTAATTTGTCATTGGATGGGTATATCTTTTGTCTCTCCAGGATCGATTAATGACCACTTTCTTCGGTTCATCTATTTGGCGGGTATGATGCGTTCTTCTCACTTTTATTTTAGGGTTATTTGGCTTGCTTCTGCTTGGGCGATATGTAAGGATATAAATAACTATGTATTTAATAATGCAGTGATTGATCCTCTCAACATTCTAGAAAAAGTGAAGCTAAATTCCTATTTATGGCTTTCGTCAAATTATGTCCCAATTGTATTTGAGTTTTATGATTGGTGGAGACACCCACTTTTGTATATGAGTGTCATGTAATGTAATTTTTTTATCTTCTCGGTGGTGGCATCCTTTGTTTGGGTGTAACAGATATGTTGTGATTCATCACTTTTAACACACCTTGTGCAGGGTGAATCACTTTTCGTTTGAACAATATATTCAATTTTGATTTGTTCAAAAAAACAGTGATTTTCTTTGAGTTTTTCTTTTATATTTTATTGTGTTTCGTCGTTTCAGTGCGACATTATATTTTGATTTTTTGTTTTGATACGACATTTTTTTACCAATTTTTTAGTAAAATGTTCGTTTAATTGACTAAAAAGATTAACTTCAATCCATTCATGTCTTTGATGTCGTTAACGTTACATATTCAGAGACATGAGTATTTCAGATTTTTAAATTTATCATATTTATACATATTTTACCATTTTATACCGTTAACTTTTCAATGTTATTAATTTGTTTTCAAGGAGGATTTTAAATTCGTGCGCACTTCAACAATTTAAACAAACATATTATTTTTAGTAAAAAAAGAGTTGAGGTGAATAATAAATAAGTCTACCACTTATTAATACAATATTCCAAATTGGGTGCTTCAAAGCCCACCGTTGCAACAATTCAAAAAGTGGAATGCACATGGGAAAGGTCATTTTCGTGATTATCCATCAAACCATGCAACGTGGCATCAAACCAGTGGAACGACAAGAGCTAAAAGTTGTCTTTTTCATACGCAATTTCCCATTTTAACCCTGCATAGCCATAATTATTACAATCCATACCACTCCGTCTTCTTAACTCATCCCTCACTCTCTCCACCGTCACACTTCAAATTTCCCGTTTTCCGATTCCTCTCTCTCTCATCACGCGCCTCTCACACTCACGCTCCACACGCGATTTCATTTTCTACATCTTCTTTTATTTCTTTCTTTCTTACAATGTCGTTTTGTTCGTTCTGCTAGCGTTTTGGTTTTTAGGGCTTTTGAGGGAATTAGGGTTTGTGTTGTTTTGAAAATTGGGGATGAATCGTAGCTTCAGAGCTCAGGAATCTTCAATGCAAGGTGGTTTGAAGAGGGAGCAGCAATTTGGGGGTTTGATGGGTTCCGGCACGACGGAGAAAGATGAGGAGCTTGCATTGTTTCTTGAGATGAGGAAGCGTGAGAAGGAAAGGAATGATCTTCTGCTTCATACCTCGGAGGAGTTTGATTCAGCTTTGGGTATAAATTTGTTCTAAAAAAGTTTCTATTTTTGGAGTTGTTTGGGTACTTGGGTTTATGTTGATTTTATTCTTCGGTGTTTTCGTGTTTAGTTGTTGACTCATCTTTGTCTGGGTAAATAGATTAGTTAAGCTATAAGCAATTTCTATGACAAAAGATGAAATAAGTCAAACTGATTTTGAGCTTGTTTGGATTGACTTATTTGAGCTTATCTACTAGCATAAACACTTATGACACTGTTTGGGAAAACTTTTGGAAACAGCTTATAACATGTTCATAAGTTGGTTTTCAGCTTATTTACACAAGCTCTAGAGGGTAGCTTATGAAAATAGCCCGTAGATTATAACGGAAACGCCTTGACTTTATTTTATCTTTGTTATAGAAATAACTTATTCATAAGCACTTATGTTCTTGTATATTAAGCATTTATGCTATAAGTTGCAAAAGAAGTTGTCTATCCAAACAGGCCCTTCATATATAAAAGCACTTATAAGCGGAAAACAGCATATGAATATGTCATAAACTGTTTCGATAAGCTCTTCCGAACATCATCCCAAGTGCTTATATCTGTATATACTAACATAAAATAAGAAAATCCAAACAGGCCCGAGATTAATTAGTGTATGAATTTGTCTTATTTTAAGAAGTGGTGAAAAGTTGCAAAATTATTGTGTTGTTTGGACAAAATGCGCTTTTATGAATACGAGATCTTTCTAATTTTGGTGGGATTTCCCTTTGTGACGTGGTATCTTTAATGATTGCAGGGTCAAATCCGGGCGCTTCTCCCTTATTTAACATTTCATCATCTATGCCGACGGCTCCAGTGCGGAAGAGTGGTGCTGATGAGTTTCTCAATTCGGAAAATAATAAAAATGACTATGACTGGTATGTTGTACCTTTCAATTGCCATAGTACATATTATGTTCATCATGTTTATCTCGACAGTGTGTTTATTAGAGCAATGATTAATGGAGGTTTTGCTCTTGACTGGATAAACAATTGTAGATTTATAGGTTACGGTTCCTAGAGCAATTTCTGATGTAGAAGTAATTTTTTGGTTGATGGTAGTAGATGGTTATTGAACACTGAAGTTGTCATACGAAATAAAACATTCCTTTCTCTTGTTCTGGTTCTTAACTCTCTAGGCTTCATTTTCTAACTTGAAATAGTATTATCCTGGCATCTGATTATGTATTTTACATACACACGCACCATTCTCATATTGGTCAGACTTATGGTATCATTCCTTATGTCACTCGCTTCTGTTTCCATATTAAACTAGCTGATGTTTCATATATATGCCAAGAACCCGTGAAATGAATACCTTAAATAAAACTATTAAGGATAGCCAGAAAATGGAAATATTTGATGTTTCGTTTATATGTATGAATACATAAAATTAAAATACCACATTTAGCCAGAAGATGCCAATATTAATATTTTTTTCGAAATTACAAGAATAACCTGGCAAACAAATATTTCCTTTTCTGTTGTTCCTGCATCACATTACTTTTAGTTATTGCAGATAATTTAGTTTTCTTTTGTCTTCCTACTATTTGCGTGACTGGCATGGTTTTGTTAATGCTTGTAAGTGATGTAAAGCCAGTACGAATGATTGTTGTTCAAATTGATACTTAGTATGATTAATGTTTTTCAGGCTTCTAACTCCTCCCGGTACTCCTCTTTTTCCTTCTTTGGAAATGGAAACACGGAAGACTGTTATGAGTCAGCTTGGTACTCCAACTGCACGTCCAACAGCATTGAAATCCAGAGTAAGCATTTTCTATGAAGCTTTCAAGTTTTCCGGTGATATCAATCATTTTGTTGTCATTGGCTGATGCAAGCCTGTATGTCTAGTTTATAATCGCTGCTGAAATTATAATTTCAGAAAAGCATTTTCAAGCATTTGATATCAAGCATTTTCTATAAAACTTCTTTTGTTAGATAACATTGTCATCAAGCAGTGTGCATCATGAACTTGGTCTTCATAATTGATCTGCACATCGAGTTACCTATAGAATAAGTCAGTTATTTTTGTATATTTCCTGTTCTCGTGATGCCTGTCTAGAATTGGTATAGTTTTCCCCTCAAGTCCTCAACAATACTGATATCCTTGGACTGCTTGAAGTGAACTTCTAATCATATTAACCCACTTAGGTTGGTCTGGTGGTATTGACTTGGGAGTATGCTCCTCCATAAGGTCTAAAGTTTGATTCTCCCCGGTGCCAATTTAGGTGGGCTAATTTAGCTTCTTCAAAAAAAACTTCGAATGTTTTACGGTTCATTTACCATCACCTATTTTAGTTGGTTTATTTATTTATTAAGAGACCATTGTTTAAAGCATCACGTTACATTAAATATGTATTGAGAATTTGAGATTCATAGGCTTCATTGAGTAAAGGTCGTTCTTGGATTTTAAATTTTAGTGGTCAGAAAAATGACGATCCTCTCATCATCATTGGGTAAAGATTCATTGGTATCCTGTCGGCACTTTACTGAATTTTTTTGATAGAGCGATTGGTATTGATTGATTCATGTAGCTGATCTCACCTAGTGAGAATTCACTTGGTTATTGTTATTGTCAGAAATTAATTTTTCTTCAAATGCTTTTCTTGTTGCTATAGTTGTCAAATCATCAACTGGAGCCTACCGGAAGGACTGGCTTGGCATCTAGACAGCAAACTTCCTCCCCTGTGTTGAGCTCTTCAAGTGGCGGAACTAGGAGGCCCTCATCATCAGGGGGTCCCGGATCACGACCTGCAACTCCTAGTGGACGCCCTTCAACTCCTACTGGACGCCCTTCATTGACCACAGCTTCAAAACCATCAAGATCTTCAACACCTACTCGGAATTCAATACCTTCAACTAGAAACGTGGTTGCTACATCAAAGACCACAATGTCCACAACCAAGCCCATCAGTACGGTTTCTACCACTAAGCCTTCAACTTCTGCCACGAGGACCACCGCCCCTGCTGCAAAACCAGCAACTCAATCAAGATCCTCTACACCGTTGTCAAGATCGACTGCAAGATCTTCAACACCAACTAGCAGACCTACTTTACCTCCTTCCAGATCCACATCAAGAGCATCTACTCCAACTCGGCGACCAGCTATACCATCAAATGAGCTCAATCTATCTTCTTCTTCAGTTAAGATTTCTTTGAGCCCCAAGCCAACTTCTGCATCGTCAAGGCAGCCAACTCCTGTGAAAGCAAGGCAGCCAGCTCCTGTGACAGCAAGGCAGCCAACTCCTACGACAACAAGGCAGCCAACTCCTACGACAACAAGACAGCAAGCTCCGGTGACCTCTAGACAGCCGCAAGTGCCATCACGTGGCACATCACCAACCGTGAAGTCAAGACCATGGAAGCCATCTGAGATGCCAGGGTTTTCTCTTGATGCTCCACCTAATTTGAGGACAACATTACCTGATAGGCCACTGTCAGCGACTAGGGGCAGGCCTGGAGCTCCCACTTCTCGCTCTTCATCTGTTGAGCCTTCTTTTAGTGGAAGACCTAAGCGACAATCATGCTCTCCTTCAAGAGGACGGTCTTCCAATGGCACTACTCATATAAGTGGAAATTCAATGCCTGCAGTTAGCCGTGGGCGCTCCAAAGTGAATGACAATGTTAGTCCTGGTATGATGGGCACAAAAATGGTTGAAAGGGTTATAAACATGCGAAAACTAGCACCACCAATGATGGATAACAAAAACTCTCCTCGTAGTAATCTGTCTGGCAAGTCATCTTCATCCCCGGATAGCACAGGGTTTGGAAGAACTCTCTCAAAGAAGTCCTTGGATATGGCTATTCGGCATATGGTACGCCTATTTTCTACATTCTGTATATTTTTTTTTTCTGTCAGATTAAGAAAATCTTATAATGTCAAACCTGCATACAAATCATCACTGTTTTTATATAAAAATGAATGGAATCCCATATTCACTAATTACCTTTTTGGATACATGATTTCTCAAGAATGACCAAATTTAGATCCTTAACTATTTCTCTCCTCTGTCTCATTGTAATTGTCATGTTTGAAACATTTGTTTTAAATTATGTCACTTTAGAATGCCTATATAACATTTATCAACATTTTCCAGTAATATCTTCATTTTAATGAATAGTCTACATAACTATTTCAAAGCTACTCCTTTCAACTGCAGTTGTTATGAGAATTTTAGTCTTCACATATTATTTTACTCTAAAATGACACTATGGAAACAATTTAATTTAGTTTAATTATGGAATTGGTTAACTTAAACTGATAAGATCTGATTAACTTATAGTTCTTTTCTAATCATTTTTTGTTTGTTTCTCTTTGAACAGGATATAAGGAGAACCATTCCAGGTAACTTAAGGCCATTGATGACAAATATTCCGGCATCTTCTATGTATAGCGTGAGGTCTGGATCTCATCGTGGTCGAACAATAAGTGTATCGGGCTCTCCTCACGCAACAAGCAGTAATGCTAGTTCTGAAATGAGTGTAAACCAAAACGGTCTTTGTTTAGATAGTAGTGAGATAGATGATGAAGTTGGCAGTGAGAGATGTGTTCAATCTCCTGCCAGTGTTAGGGGGAGGTAAGCTTTTCACACTTAGGCAAACCCTGCATATATATTTGATTAGCACCAATGTCCTTATCCTGGATTTCAGCCATAGCGGATTCGCATATGGAGCTAACCGTGTTTGTATTGATGTAAAGCTTGATGTAATCTCATGTACGACAGTGTCTTCTGATTTAAGGTAGTTCGGTTATATGGTGTAATGGTCATGCTCATTTTTTGAAACAAGGTGAGGTTTATCCTCTTTATCTGGAAACCATAACCCATATTTATCATGTATGAGTGCAGGTGCTTAGCAAAATCCCCTAAACTGAATAAAATTTACCAATTGGAAGTGCTCAGTATGAAGGGATGAACTTTTCCACCTCAAAATGACTTTGGATGTAAACGTATAAAAAAAAAATTGAGCCATCAGAAAGTATATTTCTGGGCAAAATTATAGCTCAAGTATACTTTCTGGAACCATGTGTGGTTATTAATATGGGGTAAGAAAAGTTGCTCTTAACATTTTAATTGTCAA
>Ga0209282_1001904_pt1 | contig 11785 bp, 7 predicted proteins | sample Mtrugardesep15_FD_187529 | JGI IMG/M metagenome (GOLD analysis project Ga0209282, IMG submission 187529) | Root nodule microbial communities of legume samples collected from California, USA - M. trunc garden sep15 (SPAdes) (version 2) | ecosystem: Host-associated > Plants > Roots > Nodule...
AAAAAAGAGTATATATATATATATATATATATATATATATATATATATATATATTAGGGAAGAGATTATATGAATAAAAAATTATTTTCAAATTGTTGAAGAAAACGACAAGAATTCGTGCCGGCAACGACCGGCTATCTACTTTACTTCAAAAACTGTGGTAACCTACCACTACCCTCCAAAATCACTTCAAATTCAAAAACACACCTTCCCTATGCAAATACGGCGTCGTTTCACATTCCACAAAAAACACATGGACCCCATTTCCTAAAAATAACTAATCTTATTTTGTTCATTCATAATTTTCTAACAAGCTCCGACCCAATTACATGAGATATATTATTCATGTATTCAAGTGAATTTAACTTAATACCTGATATTATTTCAAAAAACAAAAAACTTAGTACTTGATATAGATATTACATTATATTGCATACATTGGTTCGAATAACAACATTTTAGTTATCCATCTTATAAGTATTTTTTATTTTTTTGAAGAAATCTTATAAGTATTTCTAACCGTAGACTATTTGACAAAAAAAACAAAATCAACAAATGAGTTTTTAATGAAAATGTCAATGCTCAATTTGACTAATATTTATTTACCGCAAAGAAATTGTTAATGTTTAGATGTTTTGAAAGAAATTTAATTTAATTTGTAGAATTTATTCTACTTTTTATTTTGGTTGAATTGAGTTACAGAGATCATAAAGGTCGATACAAACCTCAGTAATATTGGTATAGTCATTAGCCGCCGCCGCCACCACCAAAAAATTGTGACGACATAGTTGAACTTACTATAAATACGAGTGAACTTCTTACAAATCATATTATAATAAAATTCAAAACTTTTTAATTTTTACCATTGATCCTTCTCTCAAAACAAAAAAATTAACATTGATTCTAACTAAATTTATTATTTTTTTTTGAATAAATTCTAACTAAATTTATTGTTACTCTTACATTTAACTAATTTTATCTAGAATCAAATTTTCAAAATCAATTACATAACCAAACACACAATAAAGAAAAACAAAACACCGAAAAAATAAAATAAAGAAACACAACACAGCGAGAGAAAGATCAGAGAGAAAACAAACACACAGAAAAGAAGCAGAAGAAGCAAATTATAGCTTTTTCTCAAACGCGCGTTTCGCTTAATCTTGCGTTTAAGTGCTTTTGGATCCACATTTCACATCTCATTACCTCAAACCTCCGCTGTGTGAGAATCAGCAAATCGTAGCAGCTTTCTCTTAACCGCGCGTTTAAGTTTTTTTTCAAAACGCGCGTTTAAGTTAAGCTTATTTTCAAAACCGTATGAGAAGAAGGTGATGACGATGGATAGAGAAAAAGAGAGAGAAATCGAACTAGAAAGTGCAATGTACACGAATTGTTTGTTGTTAGGTTTGGATCCATCGGTTATTGGAGTTGGAGCATCGAATTCAACTCCTCGTGTTGGTGCATTTCGTCATTCCAACCCTAAATTAGGAGAACAGTTGCTATATTTCATTCTCTCTTCTCTCAGAGGACCAATTCAATCTTCTAAAGTATTTTTCACTCTTGTGAATTTGATTCTGTTACGTTTTTGTTTTTTTGTATTTGATCTTGTAGTTTAACTTGTTTTTTGTTTGGATCTTGAAGGATTTTGATAAGGTTTGGCCGATTTTCGATTCTGCTCAATCACGTGATTTTCGTAAGGTAACAATTTCTTATTATTATTTTTTGAAATTTTTTTAGTGTATGATTGATTCTGCGGTGAGAAAAGGTGTAAAACTGATTCTGACATGTTTGGTTGGTTTTGTAAAGTGATTTGTGTTTTGAATTGGGATGCATTGGTGTAATATAAGTTGAACAATAAGTGTATGGTTAGTTCCACTTCTAGAGAGACCAAAATTGAATATGGAGGTGTAAAATTGATTCTGAAATGTTTGGTTGGTTTCGAGTTGAATTAATCTTGTCTCCAAAATTGGTTCTACTTGAAGCAAGGATTTGTAGCTTTTGATTTTAGAATTGGGTTTTACACACAAATTTATAGTCACTTTTACATGAATGTATCCAAATATCCATCGCTTTATATTCAACTCGCTTTTAGTCAGAATAAAACAATTTTTGTCGCCGTAGAACCAAACATAAACTAAATTTGAGTGTAAGTAACAATTCTAGAATTAGAACTTACGATTTCTAGGTTCAAGAAGAATCAATTCTACTTTAGAGGAACCAAACATGTCAAAATCAGCTCTAAACCTCTAGAATCAATGTTGGTTGCTCCAAAAGCGTAACCAAACATACACTTAAAGTTTAATTTGTATGCACCGTTAGTGTAAAAGTTTTAAATTGTCAGGACAGTGGAACCAATCCTGTGTGTGACTTTAGATGTTATGATAAAAGTAAACTGTTTTTAATGATCCGATGGTTATGATTGATTGACAGTGTAAAATTCTTTACACTGACTGTGTATATGAATTAAATCCATTTTTTATTCTGTTGTGAATTTAAATTTGAATGGATTTGGTGGAATGGTTTTGAACCGTGTGGTGGAATGTGTTTGGTAGGTTGTTCAAGCGATTATTAGTGAGCTTGAGTCGCAAGGAGCACTTCCTAGAAGCAATTCAAGGGTTTCTTCGCTTGCTACTTGTTGTGGACCTAGGTTGGTATTCAATCTCATGTAATGTAATTGTTGATTGCAGATGGTTTAGTTGTTTTGTTATCTGTGCTTGTATTTTAGTTCATTGTTTTGGGAAAAATAAGTTTTATTTAGGGGCTTGCCTTTTTTCAATTTCGTAGTGTTGTTAGCATTGTATATTGTTGGCCTAGTTTGATTTAGTTTTGACTGAGAAATGTTGTGTGCTTGCTGCGATTGGTTTATTAGTTAAGGTTCCATGGAATGCTATTGCTCTCTTAGCTCTAGCATAAGGTTGTGGTTAGGGAATCTTGTTGGATTCATTGCTGGTTGATGCAACTGTCTTCTGCTTCTTTTTAATCGGTGGCTTTTTAGAGTGGTTCTGCATTGTGCAGCAGGGTGTTTCTTCAGCTGATGTAGCTTTACAGTGGCAGATTTGGTGGGGGCGTTAAGCTTGTAATGTTAGTGTTGCTAATTGATCTTCAATTGTGGTGTTTAGAAATCATTAGATGGCTTCTTAATAAGCAGAATTTTTTTAATTAGATGTATCGCAAGAGCATAAGCTGACTGGAGTATTCAATATTCATGAGGATATTTGGGTAGATGAGTGGACATATAGAACAGGATAAGATTGGGAGTGAATAGACAGGTACCACCTATTATCTAAGAAAAATATGGTAGAATTGTGTAAAATAGTTTAATCATTGGAGAAGAAGACCATTAGAAACCCAGCCTCGCAAGATGTATTGATTAGATGGATGATAGTAAGTATTATTTGAGAATAGAGAGACCATAACTTTAAGTGAAACCATTTAAAGGATTTAGTTCTAAATGGTTTTACCATAGAGGAGTTATACCAAAGAGGAGTTGAGGCCCACCTTGTGAAAAGATTTCTATTTTTGTTGTTATATTAGAATCGGATAACATAATCTCATGTGGTTTGTTTACAGAAGCTCCTTGTTTGGATTCTTGTAAAGACAGTTCTAAATTTATTTCAATGTTCATGTTAATGTAGGTTTGTTGAGCTTTTGTGGCAACTTTCTCTGCATGCTCTGCGAGAGGTTCATCGACGGACATTTACTTCGGACATAGCATCTAATCCATTGCCTACGCCATTGACTGATGTAGCATTCTCACATGCAGCTACTCTACTTCCAGTAACAAAGGTATTAATTATAATCCATAAAATTTTAGGAAAGAATGATACTCTACTTATGCGGAGTTTGGCATGTTGTTTGTGGAATAAAAAAACTTGTCAGTCTGAATTTTTACAAAATACAGTTGTCTTTTTGCTGTACTCCATCTCGTATTAAGTGTTGTTTGGTAATGTACAAGACTGAAGAAAACTATTGATTGCACCCATTCCCAAAGTAAAATAATTCTTTTTGACTAAAATGTCATTGTAATTGGGGTTAGATGTAATTATACACTACTTTGTCTTTAGTAACGTGTCTTTGATTTTTAACAGGCAAGAATAGCCCTTGAAAGAAGGAAGTTTTTAGAAAATGCAGAAATGGCTGTACAACGGCAGGCTATGTGGTCTAATTTGGCTCATGAAATGACTGCTGAATTTCGCGGGTTATGCGCTGAAGAGGTGCATCAATAGCTGAAGTCTATTTTCCAAGTTTATTTAGATATAGTTCGTATTTTCCTCTCCACATCTAGACAATTCTTTATGCATCTTTCTCTAAGCGATTATAATGTAAAACCTTAATTCAGGCTTATTTACAACAAGAGTTGGAAAAACTGCACGACTTAAGAAATAAAGTCAAATTGGAAGGAGAACTTTGGGATGATCTCGTATCTAGTTCAAGTCAGAATTCCCATTTAGTTTCTAAGGCTACTCGCCTATGGGATTCTTTATTAGCTCGTAAAAGTAAGTGCAAAAATTTATATTTTGCTTCCCCTTTGCATTTGTCGAGTAAATGTCTACTAATGGTGTTAAATTTTGTCAATATTAATATACAGGTCAACACGAAGTTCTTGCATCAGGGCCTATTGAAGACTTGATAGCTCATCGGGAACATAGGTAATGCACTGTACTTACCTTGCCTTTCCCAATATCTGTAGATCAACTGTTCTGGCTAACCATTTTGTTCATAAATTTCAGGTACCGAATCTCTGGATCATCTCTGCTTGCAGCAATGGACCAGAGTTCCCAGGCTCCTTATTCAGATGTATTATCTGGTGACTCTGGGGATTTGTCTTCAGTGCAAACAGACAACAAAGGGGAGATTGATGGATCTCATTTTACCAGTGAGACATTAACAACAGTGGATGACAGAAATGGGAGAGTCCACCAAACCGTTGACATAGCAGAAGTTATACGGCGATGGACACACGCTTTGCAACGTATCCATAAACAATCACTTCATCTGGTAAGCTGTTTACAAACTTTCCTTTAAAGATGGTCACCTGTATATGATCCGTATGTGTACCCCTATCCTACAAGTTTTGTATTTAACCTAATGGCTTTTATTTTGGGGATAAGAAACCAAAATATTTTAGTTATATCCTTTGTCAAGTGTCTTGACTTTTGTAAAAAACCTTGGGCATGCACTCATCTTTATCTTATCAGCTAACATTCTACTTTTGTTAAGTTATATTTCTGCAAGAAAGATCTGGGAGAATTATTAAACTCTAAAATCATGATAAAGATCTCTTTCTTAAACATACGATGGCTGGTTAATAAATATGTTTGTGCCGATATTTTTGTTATGTTTGTTTAAGTTTGTATAATTTATGGCTGTTCATAGTTCAAAATCTTGAAAAATGGAATAATCCAGTCTGTGTTGCACACCAGAAGCTTGAGAATTTGGTTTATTGATGCAATTGTGTTCAGTTGAGTTACAATGCCTAGTAGTAGGTAGTAAATTGATTACACTTTTCACTCTTATTTATTACATACTCAAGCTTTTAACCATCTGCAGGCAAAAGCAAATGATGGAGAGGGTCCAGATATATTGCGCAGTGCACAGGAAGGCAGTTCAAGTGGCCATGCCGAGTCTTTAGCAGCAACCCTTGCAGAGCATCAGCAACACTTGGCTAGCTTCCAGGTGATGCATTATAACAAGCTTTAAAATATTCAAAATCTTATCAGTGTTGAAGTGCTTCTAATGGCAGTTTCATTTTCTATTTGTCATGAGCTTTTTGATAAAGTTTTTAGACAATCTCTACCATACTTCATTGATCCTGCATCTTTTCGCTAAAGAGAGCTTTTTGCCTTATATTTCTTGTCTCGGTGTTTGTGGACGATATCTTCTTTTCAGTTGCAAACAGACATTTTATTTGCCCTTTGTTAACAGCTTCCTATATATGAATATTGTTGTTAATTGAACAAGAAGACAGAGGAGAAATAACTGCTTTCATTCATGTAATTGGTCTAACAAAAAACAAACTGAACACACAATCTGTTTTACATAGTTTGACAATACTAAAACTTCCAATAACTACCACAATACAACACAATTAAGTAAAGAAAACTGAACAGCAGTTACTAAAATAAAATAACCAACACATAAACATAAAAGTCTCCACATCAGCAGTCCTAAGCATGACATTTAACAAATATAATTAATAACAACAACAACAACAACAACAACAACAACAATAATAATATCAGGTGTTTGGACAAACAATTTAATTAAGCACGTATGCAAAAAGTGCTTATCTTATAAGTCCTTGGTTCTTCCTCCCTAATTAATATTTAGCTTTTGAAGGAGGGTTTTCCGAGTGATTCGATACTTAACAAATACCAGTTGGCTTTGTTCTATGAGAAGTAAAGAAGAAAGCAATAAAACCTTGTGCTAGTTACGTTGATTTTATCAATTACTTGCTGGTTCTACCGATAAATATTGATATATTGTCTAATGAGTCTTTGCTCTATGTCTTCCCTCTTTTCATGGTAGGGGTTTAGTATTTTATACAGAGTTGACCTGTAATTACTGTTCATATACTCGCAAGACTCCTCTTTAGGAATTTGACATTGTTGCATTTTTCATTTGCAGGTGCTTATCAACCAACTCAAAGACGTTGCCCCAACAATTCAGAAGTCCATATCAGAGTGTACAGAAAAAGTGAATTGCTTGGCCTCCAATCTAACTCCACATCTATTGAACAGACATCATAGCCAGTCAACATCACCTATCCAAGCACAGAGCAGTGGGAGGATGGTAATCTACTATTTTAATATGTCGCAACTATTTCTTTCACAATACCAGATCTGATTTTATCCCTATTTTTTATTATCAATTTTAATATTATTCAGGAAAGTGGTACCGATGATGTTGGTGAGTTGGCTTCAAGAATGTCCAATGTTCAGCTTGACAAGGTTTCTGTTAGTCCCTCCACTTTGAAACTTCCTCAGTTATTTAGCATGACCCCGTCTTCTGGAAAAGCTGGAAATGTGCAAAGGCGGCATGGTTATGCTTCTCAAACCAGCCAAACAGAGAATCTTTCTGTCAGTAAATCTTTGGACGCTCCTTCAAATAATGAAGTAGCAAGTTCTGAAGGTGCGTTTTGTTTTCATAATTTTTTAGGCAAAAGATTTTGTTGGGGATGAAAAACCATACTTTAGGCCTCTACCGAATCGCTTAAGCTTTTAGCAGAATTGGTCCTTGACATGGTATTAAAGCCTCTGTGTGGTGTGTACAATAGATTAGGAGCTTGATCCTATCCTCATTAATCTCCATTTTTTATAATTGATTTAAATTATATTTTAGCACAAAATGAAGTGGATTGTCCACTGTCCATTTTAAGCTAAAAGGAGAGTGTATTCAATAGAAAATGGTTTCTATATTGATAAAATTAGTAGAAACAATTTATTTATAACAATCTCTGGACTGTTATCTCAAAATATAGAATGTTTTCTTTCAAAATACATCAAATTAGGAAATAACACAGAAATTAAGGAAACAGATAGGTTACTGTTGCAAGGCAAAATCCTATCAAGAAATTCAAGAGTCTTGGTCTCTCCAAATAATTAGAGAGCTTGGTCTCTCCCTCCCATAAACACTCAATAACTAACCAATAACTTCTTTCCTTTCTCTATTTATTACTAAAAATAAATAACACTAACAAATAATAAAATCATAACTGCCATAATCTACTTCTACCCTTTCCCCTTACATTGTTCTCCAGTAAGAGGTCTAACAGTATGTTCAGAGATATTAAATCATATTCTCATATTAGCTCAAGATTTTAGGAGAATTGAGTATTGATCTTTGACTTGTTACAATATATTGAAGCTAATGGCTCTGTGAGGGAATTTCATTGTCTGTATATTAGAAGTAAAGTGGCTGATAATGGCTCTATTTTGTAGGTAGTGATAGTTTGTTTGTCCAGAATTTGAAGAGGTCAGTAAGAGAAGCTGCACTGTCATTGCAGTCATACAATTTAGAATCATCTCGGAATAGTAGCCATTCTGACGGAAGTTCTGAGCACTTCTTTGTCCCCCTATCAGAGACTAGCTTTTCTCATTCAGATACAGAAAAAAACGTAACTTCATTGAGGAGCAAAAGGTTATTTGTTTCTCCAATGGATGATCCTTTGCTTGAGAGTCATGTATCAGATGAACAGGAGAGCAAGTTTGATGAATTTTCAGATATGTTGAGTGATATGGAAAGGCTTTCGTATTCTGACAATGTAAATGGTTTTCTCTCGTATACCGGTTCAAATGAAACATCTGATGCACGGCAGTCAATGTTTGACTTCGAGGATGCACAAGAAGTCTTCTCACCACCTATGCTAATGGACTCCTCACTTTTGACTGATCAGTTTGAAGACTTGCTGGGTATGTATTATTTTCAACCTGATTTTGTTTCAGGAGTTTGTCTTTTAGTTATTTTAATCACTCAATGATTTTAAAATGCTTTGCTAATTTGAAATTTAATTCCGAGCTTAAAAAATGGTATTTTTGTTTGGGTTTGGGTAGGTTCAGGGTTTCACTTTGAGGAATTCTTGAAATGCTAAAGCAATATTTTGGTATTGATCTGATAAAGTATTTAGGCCCTGTTTGGATAAACAACTTATTTTGTAGCTTATAGGATAAGCGCTACGATAAGCTCTTGTAAATAAGCTATTCCTATAAAAAAAGAAGATAGTCAACTGTTTTTGTATAATCAATAACCTGTTTTCATTAGCTATCCTGGAGTGCTTTTGGAAATAAAGCTTAAAACAACTTGTAAACATGTCATAAGTTTCATAATTTCTTCCAAATAGTGTCATGAGTGCTTATGTCAGCAGATAAGCTCACATAAGTCAATCAAAACAAGCCCATAGTAAGAAAACCTCAGCTTCAATGTTCTCAAGATGATGAAATGCAGTTTGAAGGAGACATTTCTGACACATAAAGTCATGGTTTGAACTAGAATAAGGATATTGGATTAGTTAAAGTTACATTAATTTATATTCTAAAATTCTGAAAAATCTAGGGGTTATTTTTGGAATTTTCATTTCTACTATTGGGAGTGAGTGAAGTCCTGAGAAACAGCAGTTGTGCTTCCTGCATGATTTTTAGCAACTGTTAATGTTTTCTTAGATGTTTGTTAATTGACGAGTCTGAAATTTTGTTGTTGCAGCCCCTCTCTCAGAGACCGACACGGCATTGATAGACCATTGAGAATTTAATGGCAACCTCCGAAAGACTTAATCGAGGAAATGACATGATTGATGGAGTGGATTGCTATTCTTTTACTGGGATTTTCACTCCCTTCACGTTGTATGACACGACACTCTTGTATCTTGGCATGTATATTATAAATGAAAACTCACTCTGTTTTCTTGTACTGTGCAGTGATATACATTGTTCCTTTTCTGAATATGGTTTGGTGATTTCCAGTGCTTTGTGCACATTGACTGATTAGTGGAATATAATTCTTTGATTTATGATTCCATTATTTGCTTGTTTATAATAATCATATAGCATTAAAAAAAAGATTGTTTTGAGAAAAACCCACTTTGAATCTTGATTGTCTTGATTGTAGTGAGAAAAAGTTTACTATTAGTTAATATTTAATGAATTATGGAATTGTTAAAAACCCACTTTGAATCTGACTATTATGTCAAAAATATATAAATAAAACAAAAATAAGTTTATGAATAATGTGTACCATAGTTGAAAATAGGATTAGCAAGTATGGATTGAAAGAAATCCTTTATGTACTCTTGGATTATCTTTATCTTTTAGTTATTTACTCAAGTTTTAACCAATAATTAATTTGAATGAGTCATTGATTGATTTTGACATCTCTATATAAAAGTTACATTTATACATATGAGTATATAATTTACTAATAGAATGGAAACTGTGAAAATGACATTCCTCTCCCTATGTCAATGGAGTTTTCATTAATTTTTAGAGTACTCCTACTTGTCATTACCATTAAATATGAATTATTATCCAAAACTATTCTTAAGCCAATCACTTCTCTTGAATTTTTTTGAGTAAGACATTATGAAAGTCGTATTTAGATCTTCATAGCCACGAAGATGGGACCACAAACTAGCTGGCCACTAATTCGTGTTGCTAGATCGATAATTGATGGCATTGGAACAAATCATAATTTTGGCTATTGAAATTATTAAGATTGGATAATTTAGCCTCGTAAATTAAATTACTATGATGATGATGATGGAATGAATTCAAGAGTTAAAATTAGTGTTGTACCATCCTATGAAGGTGGTTCATAATAATCTTCATCTAAAACATATTACTCCTTCCATCCTTGAACTTTAACATTTTATTATGTTTTTGGTCTAAAATTTTGGATTTGTAGGACAAAAATATAATTAACTTGTCCTTGTGAGCTTAACTTAGTTAGTAGAGACAATGTATAATATATAAGGTTTATGATTCGAACTCTGACCACCACAAAAAAAAAATATAATTAACTTTCTTCCACTATACCCCGTTAAGGATCATAGATTAATTGTACTTAATTTTCACTGGTAAATATGCTTATCTATAGTAAAATTTGCATTCAAAATGGACCAAAAAATATGCTTTGAAAAAAAATAAACTAATAAAGATGAATAATGGAGATTAATAAAAGGGTTATGAAAAATTGTAAAATAATTGATGATTACAAAACCAACTACGAATAGTTAGTCTAGATTCATATTTTCTAATCAATGTGCTAAAACTTTTTTTTTTTTTTGACCAAAATGTAGAGAGAAATCCCGTGGATACCGTTGTAAGAAGAGTGTATCAAATGGAGGAAAGTCAAGTTAAAAAAGGAAGAGGAAGACCTAAGAAATCTATTAGAGAAACCATTAGAAAAGACTTAGAGGTCAATGAGTTTGATCCAAATTTGGTTTATAATAGAACACTATAGCGTAATTTGATCAATGTAGCCAACCTCACTTAGTGGGATAAAACTTGATTATTGTTGTTGTTGACCAAAATGGACTAAAACCTTAAACTAGCAAAATTCAAAGTTGAATGAAACCGTTAGTAAACATACAAGACACATTTCACAATGACATAAATTCTGCATAATCCCCAAAACTCAACTCACATGAACCTTTATTACTCAAACAAGTAAAAAACATCTTTAACGAATTATAGCCTAAAATAACTAACACTTTTACTTTAAACTTTAATGATGATTTTATTTCAAAAAATAAAGTACAGTAATAAAGAGAAAAGTGATACCAGAACCTTAACATAAACACTGTTAATTTTTTTATACATAAAAAAAAAACTGTTAATTTTTTTATTCTTTTTTCTAAAACACATTTTAATCATAAAATTTTCAATTAAACTAACGAATGTTAATTCAGTTGATAAAAAGTTGACTCATATCTCACAAGAATGCGAGTTTGACTTTTATTGTCAACATAAAATCTTTTTAATAGATGATCTATAAATATAGTTTACTTTAACCTTGATGAGCCTCTACATCATAATTCATTTAAACTTTTTTTCATATTTTTTCCCAAGCAAACCCAAAATAACTACAACTTTTTCCTCAAAAATAAAAATAAAAAATACTACTTCACCCAAAAATAAAAACATGGATGAACTTCAAAAAATATTTACACTTTTTTGCAAACCATAATTTTTTTTTAAAAAATAATACTAATATTTTTATGCAGCCCAAAAAGTTCAGATTATATATATATATATATATATATATATAATATTAAATAAAATAAATCAAAAAC
>Ga0209282_1001906_pt1 | contig 11767 bp, 2 predicted proteins | sample Mtrugardesep15_FD_187529 | JGI IMG/M metagenome (GOLD analysis project Ga0209282, IMG submission 187529) | Root nodule microbial communities of legume samples collected from California, USA - M. trunc garden sep15 (SPAdes) (version 2) | ecosystem: Host-associated > Plants > Roots > Nodule...
TTTTTTTTTTTTTTATAGCAAATCCTAAATAACAATCTGGCACTAAGAAAAGTAACAAACACTAAAAAAAATAGTGTACTCCAAAATGAATATTAGCCACACATGACACAGCAAAGGTTAGTCCACTTCTACTCAGAGGTCCCCCACACGCCCAAACTATTTGCTTTCTTTATTTGCAGTGTTGACATGGTCTTGAACCACTCAAATAATTGGACACGGTTGATACATAACAAAAACACCAAATATGAATGAATTCAGCCACTTATATTAATTCAACCTCGAACACAAATCAAAAATATTATTTTATCTCAAATCCACACTAATTTGATATAAGCCAAATTTTCTTTGTTGTTATAGTTTGTTATAGATGGAGAAAAGAATAGTTGGTCCACACCATGAACAAAGTGAGAGCGAGTTCTCTTCCAATGTTCTTGGTTTTATAAACAAATTTCTAATGGAAGATGATGACATAGAGGAAGATTATAATATGTTCCAACCCCATGAACATGAGGAGTCTTCCGGTGCTCTTAGTTCTATAAACCAAATTCTCATGGAAGAAGACTTTGAAAAAGAGTACACTATGTTCCAAGATTCCTTTGCTCTTCAACTTACTGAGAAATCATTTCATGATGTTATTTCTCACACTCCTCCACCTCCTCCTCCTCCTCCTCCTATTGCTACTACTACTACTCTTCCTTCTTCTTCCATCCAGCATGAGCATCAACAAAACTATAACTTTGTGCATAGCCCTAACTTCAGTGATGATTATAGTTTCAGCAGTGGTAGCACTAGCTCATTTGAACTTGATCCAATTATGGACTCATACAACTACAATTACAACCCTTTTCTACTCCCAAATACTCTTCCATTTTCTCCTAATAACTTTGTTTCTCAATCTAATTCAACCATTTTCCCTTCTTTCAATAATGCTCTTTCTCACGAGGTAATTCAGACAGAAAACTTTGAAGAAGAGCATTTTCATAATGTGTCAGAACAGGTGAATATAGATGATAACAGTGAGTTATCAGAATTATTTGATAAAGTACTAGTTCTTGGTACTAAATACACAAAAGGGACACTTCAAAACACAAGCTTTCAACAGAATGAAGAATTATCAAACAGATTCTATGGTTCTAGGAGAAAGAGAAGTTATGAGGAAGTTGTGGATTTGAGCACACTTTTAATGCTATGTGCACAATCCATTTCTTGTAATGATGTTTCAAATGCTAACCAAATATTAAACCAGATTAAGAAACATTCTTCTCCAACAGGTGGTGGAACTCAAAGATTGGCACATTTCTTCGGAAATGCACTTGAAGCGCGTTTAGCAGGAACTGGTTCACATAACTATAGAGCTCTATGTTCCAAGAAAAAATCTGCTGCAGATATGGTAAGAGCTTACCAAGTTTATTCATCAGCATGCCCTTTTGAAAAGCTTGCAATTATGTTCTCAAACGATGCAATTTTGAATAAAGCAAAAGAAACAGAAAGTCTTCACATTATAGATTTTGGTTTTGGTTACGGTTTCAAGTGGCCCGGTTTTATATATCGTCTATCGAAAAGATCTGGTGGGCCACCCAAGTTGAAGATCACAGGGATAGATCTTCCAAATTCATTGGAGAGAGTGAATGAAGCAGGTCTTAGGCTTGCAAGTTATTGCAAACGTTTCAATGTTCCTTTTGAGTTCAATGGTATTGCAAAAAATTGGGAAAGTATCAAAGTTCGGGATTTTAAGATAAGGAAAAATGAATTTGTTGCTGTGAATTGTGTGTTTAAGTTTGAGAATCTACTTGATGAGACAGTTGTTTCGGAGAATCCGAGGGGTGCTGTTTTGGATTTGATTAAGAAGGCAAATCCGAATATATTTGTTCATAGCATTGTTAATGGTGGTTATGATGCACCTTTTTTTGTGAAAAGGTTTAAGGAAGCTGTTTTTCATTATTCAGCATTGTTTGATATGCTTGATAACAACAATGTTGAACGTGAGGATCCTGTTAGGTTGATGTTTGAGGAAGGGTTTTGGGGGAAAGATATAATGAATGTTATAGGTTGTGAAGGTTGTGATAGAGTTGAGAGGCCAGAGACATATATGCAATGGCATTCTAGGCACATGGGAAATGGGTTTAGGCCTTTGAAATTGGATAAGCAGATTATAGATAGATTGAAGGGTAGGTTAAGAGATGATGCATATAATAGTGATTTTCTGTTTGAGGTGAATCAAAATTGGATGCTACAAGGTTGGAAGGGTAGAATTCTATTTGGTTCTTCTTGTTGGGTTCCATCATAGACCTTCACAATATGTTGGGAGTAAATTAACATTTTTGTCCTTGAAAATTGTATGAATCAAACAATTCAAGTGATTTGTAGAAGTTTTTTATGTCAATTTTGTTTTTGTTTCGTATATTTTACTCATCTTCAAGTGATTTGTAGAAGTTTTTTCATTGGTTGATGATTGTATATGTCGTTCTCATTTTCCTAAACTATTTAAACAAATGTTGGCCTAATCTATAAAATAAATAAATAAAAATTAACCTAAAGGAAGAAAGTTCATCTCTACATATTCAAATATGTCGCCAAATGAATAATCTAATATGTTTAACGGCCGAGCTAGTGACTCTATCATACATTGTACTCAGGCGACAATGCTACAAAAAGACCTCCTTGTTGGTGTTAATTGATTCCAAAAAAAAGATATTTTTGCTGTGTAGATTTGGAAGGGGATTTTGTTTATCTAAGTGATAAAGATCATTCCATTCTCTAAGGCATGTGGGAAGAACGTTGTTGTTTGATCGACTCAACGTTAATGAGAGTCTCAAAAGACCAAGATGAAAACAAACAACACCACAACAAATTACGGACCATAACAAGGACAGGGTGATGAGATAAAGTGTTGAACCGCTACGTACAATGTGATGCAAATTGGTTATGAAACTCATATGATTGTGCAATGATGCGAGGAATGAACCATTGCAAGGGCTCTCTGAGATAAACAAAAGCCGACACAACAACAAGAGCGATTGTAGAGGAGGTGGGGTGCAGGTGTGGCAGGCTACATGAAAAAGAACTAGCTACATGGACACTCGTTTAATATTGAGATGCAACAATCATCGACATATGCAGCAAGCACTTGGTGGTGGTTTGTTGTGCAAAACCCTTATTTTATCAAAGTAAACTTAATGAATATGGAAAGGAAACAATTAAACCGCCAAATCACAATCCATTACATCGTAAGACGCTCTCAAATAGGTCATTGAGATTATGAATATTTTAAATTAATCCTGACTATGTTGAACTTTACTCGTATTACTTTTTGGAAAATATGACAGTGACTAAATTGATACTAAATAGTTAAAGATATGGATGCAATTGATAATAAGTTGTTAAAACATAACGCCCTAATTAATAGGGACCGATTAAATTTAAGGACCAATTTACAATTTAATGAAGTCAGAGACCTTTATGAAATATTCATAATTTCAAATATCTATTTGAGCATGTCTTCCAAAATGAGAGCCTAATTTGATGTTTTATTAAAAAAGAAATATGCTAAAGTGTATTTTGATCCTCTAAGTTTTAAAATGTTGCGATTTTAACCCCTATTAAAAAAAGAAAAAGTTGGCCCCTAGCCTCTTTATAATATTCATCCTTTTTATCAATTTTGACTTTTTCAACTCCTATGTGTCACTTCATTTAATGGGTTGACATTTCACGTGCCATAAAGGAGGATTTGGCTTTTGAGATTGAAGTTTGTTGTTGTTGCTGCTTCAAGTTGTTATGTTTAAGCTTTGTTGTTGATATGAATTTTTTTTGGGTTGTTGTTGAAGATAATTTTTTGAGTTTTTTGTTTTTGAAGATTGTTGTTGTTGAAAATATTGTTTGATTTGTGTTGTTTGGGTTGTTTACACGCGTGGCTTTTTGTTTTAAATAGGAATATACACATGTGACGTGCCATGTCTTTTAATGAAATGTCAAACAAACATTGATTTGGTTAAAATTGTCAAAAAAAGATCACTATTGCAAATTGGTTAATTTATAGAGGATTAATTTTTTTTTAATAAGGAACCAAAATCGCAAGAATTTAAAATTTAAGAGATCAAAAATACACTTTAACGAAAGGAATACTACTAATTTTGAGCCATGACATGTATGTCCGAGTGTACATGATTAATGTGTCTTGCATCGGACCGTGACAAAATTTCGCGTGTGTGCAATGTGGTGGCACGCGTGGTGAAAGTGTCTTTGGAAACACTTAAAAAAATCAAATAGAGCATAACATATTATTATAGTTTTTTTCGTTTTTGAAAATATGGCATATTATTATAGTTAGTTGATATTAAATTACATTTTCTTTAAAGGATATTATATTAAATTACTTGGTTCCTGGTCTATGCAATTTGCGTACCGATTAAGAAAATTGTAGGCTTGTCAACCAAGCTAAATTTAACAAAGTGCGACTTTCGGTATATAAAAGTTTATCAGCGAAAACTGTTGACACTTGAGAAAAATTTAACCTTTTTTTCTTTGGATCAAAAGAAATTCAAATTTTCTTTTTTTGTCTAGAAAGAAATTCAATCTTTATCTTCATGGACAGTGGCAGAGCTAAAAATTGTATATAGTGGGGCAATATTCTACATATATGTTGTATGAAAAATATAGTATTGAAGAGTATACATGTACATCGTAATATTCTCTACAATTATCTAAATTATGAAAATATATGAATGTTTTACAAAAATGAAGAATAACAATTATTTCTAACACTATCATGTTATATATCGATTGTTGAAATAAATTAACATTCCAATTATAAAAGTATTAAAATACAAAATATGCAATATAAAGTATACTTGTGTTCCTAAAAAATAAATTGAATTATATTTGCCATCAAGTTATTGCGAGGGACAAAAATTAATGAGGTGAAAATTTTTCTCTTGTGTTAGACTGCTAGTAAGGAAATCATTAAAATTTCAACTAGTCAAAACTACCCCAAATATATATATATATTGGATTTAAAATAGTAGTGCAGGCAGGAGCCCCACAGTGATGTGAGTGGCTCCGCCCCTCTTCATGGATATTATTAAAAGTGGTACTTATATTAATAATATTGCACGCTCCTTCGTTTTAAACTATCAAAATCTTTTCAAACAAACGTAGATTATAATTTGCAATAAGTTAAAATCTAAATTTAAAATATATTAATCATAAATAATATTTTATCTTTTTTGAGTATTATATATCTTCAAAATTTAAAATATATTAAAAGAGTGATCGGTTAATTGATTGATGCTATGAATACTTAGTTCTAATTAATGACAATTGTGATGTTAGTGTTTCTTCTTCAAGGATTTCTCAACTCCACTCCAAATTCTTATGATTGTGCCGCTTCTTCCTAGAGCCTAAGAAACAATAAAACGATTGCAATGATCAAGACTATTTGCTTAAATTTAGACAACAATGAACTCTTAAGTAATGAGAACCTTGCTTGGACAACACATATGCACACAATCTAATAATAGCATTGAAGATCATTTAAGCATTTCACTCTTTCTGGTCTCATGTTTAGGAGTTTGTAAATTGTCATGAATTTTTTAACCATTATACTCCCTCCGTCCCTTAATATAACCCCCCTTTTGTTTTTCTTTTTGTCCCTAAATATAACCCCATTTTCAAATTACAACACATATTAATTTTTTTTTCCATATATACCCTTATTTAATACTACTACTAATTCTAAAATTACAATAAATTGACTTTTCACATTATCTCTTTAATGAGGGTAATTTCGTAAAATTGTACTATAAAACAGACACATTAACTACACCAACAACATTTCTTAAGAAATGTGAAAAAAGCAATAGATGGCTATATTAAGGGACGGAGAAAGTATCACTTAAGCTTCTCACCCTCACACACCTTATGATTTCGAGGTCGTGGATCGTCATAACGCATTAAGTCAACTTGGGCCACTATGACAGAGTCACGTAAACACAATACCCAAATACTACAACCTGTAAACTAAATACTACAATTTAGAAGAAACATGCACCCCACATACCGCTTTAACTCAATCAAACCACACTAGACTCCAAAGGTGTCATTGGAGACTTGGTGGAGCAATATCCTGGATAGAGGCTCCCTACACGATAAAGAAAGAGATTACCTTACATCCTCTGTAAATAGATCAACTACTTATAGTTATAACTCAAGCTATTCATTAACCTTAAACACCCCCGACTTTGATCTCAACACATTGTTGGCAAAGTCTATCCATAGTCCATGATATTTAAAATACTTTATTAATTCTGTCATATGAGTCCTTCAATATATTTACTTGTCATCATATCATTGTTATAAGTAATTACTTATTTCATCCGTTTCATAATGAGTGTCACTTTCGCAAAAAAAAATTGTTTTAAAATGAATGTCACTTTACATTTTCAATACAACTCTAATTTTTTTCTTCCAACTTTACCCTCAATAAATACTCCAATTTTTCTCTCGCACAATTTTTAATGCAACTTTAAGTTTGTCTTTTTCTTGGGCAGTTTAGTAAAAGTGTTATGTCTATTAATTATTTCATTCTATTTCTTAATTTATGTGCAATTAGCTAAAACAACACTCATTTTAAAACGGAAGGAATATTATTATTATTTCAAACACTATATAAAAAGAGTTAATATAAGTATTGAGATATTATTTTAACTATTTTAACTAGTAAAATACACAACCAAACTATTTTAATATCCAGAGACGGATTATTACCCCATTATTTAAAAAAGAAAAGATTGGGGGAATATACTAATCATGATTTGATTTTGTCCACATATCTTCAGTCGCACATCCTTCCACGAAGATTCGTACTCACGCAGTCATCATAGTAAAATTTCATTTGTTTTCAATTTTTATTTACATTTTTGTTTTCTAGTTTATCGTACTTTTGTTTCCCATACTATAATGTTTCATTTCACTCAAACACAAAAACCATTCTAGAATCAAACAACCAACGAATTTCATGCTATGGATCCGAACTTTGTCGGATTCGAAACAAACTACAAATTCGATGACAATGGTAACGTAATCCTTCTCTCTGATCCAATTCCAAACCTTAACGATTTCACCATCACCAACCCTTATGTGGGCCAACCCAATTCGGAGCCACTCGTTTTTTCTTCTGATGCAACCAAAGATTCTACCTTTGAAGATGCTGATTTTTCAGAAACAGTGAAATATATAAGCCAGATTCTAATGGAAGAAGATTTTGAACAAAAACCATGTATGTGTTATGACCCACTTAGTCTTCAACATACTGAGAAAATTTTCTTTGATGCTTTGGAATCAAATTTGCCTCTTTCACCTAATCAACACCCTCTTGATGTTCTTCAGATTCCTAGTAGCAATTGTTGTGTTACTACTGATTCTGGTAATAGTTCTAGTTCTAATGAGTTGAAACCACTTTCACCAGATACACCAGTTTCTGGTTTTAATTCAGTGAAGTCTCAGTTTATTGTTCCAAATCATGGTTTGAATTTGAGTAATAGTAATATTAGTGATGGTGTTTTTGATTTGGATTCTTCTGAGACTAGGGTTATGGCTCAAAATATTTTTAGTGATGCTGATTCTATTTTGCAGTTTAGAAAAGGGTTAGAGGAAGCTAGTAAATTTCTTCCTAAAAAAGCTCAGCTTTTTACTGGTTTTGAGAATGCTAGTGATAGTTTAGTGTCCCATGAGCCTAAGGGTAGGGTTGGAGTGATCAAGATAGAGGGTGGTGTTAGGGAGAACTCGAATTCGAGTTCAAATTTGAATTCGGGTTATTCGAGTTCAAATTCGAATTCACATGGTTTGTTGAAGAGTAGAAAGAATCACGAGCGTCAAGAAAGTGACGAAGAAGAAGGAAGAAGTAACAAGCAGTCTGCAGTTTCTGTTGAGGAGAGTGAAATATCTGATATGTTTGATAGGGTTTTACTTAGTGTTGAAAATGTGCCGTTTTGTGCTGAACAAAAGGATGGATCAGTGGTGGAGAGTAGAACTCAAGTTGGTGAGCTTGATGGAGGGAAGGCGCGTTCGAAGAAACAAGGGAGGAAGAGGGATGCTGTGGATTTGAGGACCCTTTTGGTTTTATGTGCACAAGCTGTGTCTGCTAATGACAATAGGACTGCTAACGAATTGTTGAAGCAGATTAGGAAGCATTCTTCTCCTTCAGGTGATGCATCACAAAGAATGGCTCATTACTTTGCGAATGCGATTGAAGCGCGCATGGTTGGTGCTGGTACCGGTACACAAATATTATATATGAGTCAAAAGATGTTTAGTGCTGCTGATTTCTTGAAAGCTTACCAAGTTTTTATATCTGCTTGCCCTTTCAAAAAATTTGCACATTTCTTTGCAAATAAAATGATTTTGAAAACAGCTGAAAAGGCAGAAACCCTTCACATTATTGATTTTGGTATCTTATATGGTTTCCAGTGGCCAATTCTTATTAAGTTTTTGTCAAAAGTAGAGGGTGGACCACCTAAGTTGAGGATCACAGGAATTGAGTATCCCCAAGCTGGCTTTCGACCGGCAGAGAGAATCGAGGAAACTGGCCGGCGTTTGGCTAACTATTGTGAACGTTTCAATGTTTCCTTCGAATACAAGGCCATACCATCGCGAAACTGGGAAACCATTCAAATTGAAGACCTTAATATTAAGAGCAATGAAGTAGTAGCTGTGAACTGTCTTGTAAGGTTTAAGAATTTACATGATGAGACAATTGACGTGAACAGTCCTAAAGATGCAGTTCTGAAGTTAATCAGGAAGATAAATCCTCGCATATTTGTTCAATCCATAGTAAATGGTTCTTATAATGCCCCTTTCTTTTCCACACGGTTCAAAGAATCACTTTTCCATTATTCTGCAATGTTTGATATGTATGATACTCTCATATCCCGTGAAAATGAATGGAGGTCAATGATTGAGAGAGAGTTTTTGGGCCGGGAGATTATGAATGTTGTAGCATGTGAAGGTTTTGAGAGGGTTGAGAGGCCCGAGACATACAAACAGTGGCAGGTTAGGAATCTAAGGGCTGGTTTTAGGCAACTCCCACTGGATAAGGAGATAATGGTCAAATTTAGAGATAACCTAAGAGAGTGGTACCATAAAGATTTTGTCTTTGATGAAGATAACAACTGGATGCTTCAAGGTTGGAAAGGTCGAATTATGTATGCTTCGGCTGGTTGGGTGCCAGCATAATGATATGTTACTGAATTCTTACAAACTTGTTTGATTTGGTTGAAGGTATGATTATAATCCTAGTAATACTTGATTGTTAGTTAAGTTAGGATGTTGCATTGAAAAGCTTATCATGTTCTTTTGATTGTTTCAAGTTCAGTTACGACTGTTGTGCCTTATTTTCTAAACCTTCAGGTGCACAATGAATGTTCTTCCCAGCTTTGCAACAAGTAACTCTGTACAATTGTAGCAGAATTTCTTCCCGGATAGAGTAGTAGTGTCCTTTTAGGCTGTTAGCAATTTAGCATGTCTGTCTTAATATTAGCAATCAAAATGTTTTTTTGTTAATATTCTTTCCCTCTCTGACCAACATGCCTATAAACAAGTTGGTGAAAGGATTTTGCAGCACATCTCTGGTTGAAATGAACCATGTACTAAGTTGAAAAGTTTGTTCAATTTGAAATAGATGACTATTTTTCAGTTAGTTTTACAATTACAATTATTGCTTCTTGTTTCTGTCTTTGAAATTTTATTTTTGCACAACGTGCATGAAGCTCTCAGATTTTCAGCTTTACTTTGAGAGTTTGACAATTACTGCCTCTTGTTTCTTGCTTGTAATAGGAACTTCATACATATCTACTATCACATAAACTAAAGTTTTACTTGGATACCGACACTGACCTATATCGGCTTCTTGAAACCCTTTTATTGGATTCTTTCGAAAAGGGGTAGTTCAGCTCCCCATTTTATTGGATTCTGTACTTTGCTAGAATGCTATTTTGTTGACTAATATATGCTTGTTTCCTTCCCAGCAGAAATTTTTAATTTCAGTTAGCTTAGATTGATTCTTTCTTATGTGAAAGTGTTGAAGTACATCACCTTGGTCTGGACCATGAAACTTTGTTCAGGGATATGGTCCATGACTTTGGTGTGGACCAGAAAGCTTTTTTTTTTCTTCTTCTCTCTCTGTAATATAGTTCTCTTGCCTACTCTTTAATATATGCCGTGGTTATTGTGAATTTGTGAAATCTGCAATCCTGAGTTTTCCTATAAGTCCTTCTCTTTTTGACATGATAGCACACTAGTAGCGGCGTTCTTCCCGTGTAGACTGTACACATGATAGCACATTACATAGATTCTTATCTTACTGTTCTGTCACCTGCTAATTATTATTGATTGATCATCATAAGGATTCTAACTTTTAAGTTCCAAGTGTCTATTTTAAAGGTTCCTTCTATACCTGTTTTGTCTTTACTCTTTTGTTGTCTATAGTCCAGAGTTTGAACATCCTAAAAGAAACTTAATTCAGTTCCCACTTTATTGAAATATGTACTTAGCTAGAATGCCGTTTGCTTGACTCACATATACAACCTCTGTCCCTAAATTTATGATCTTGATGCTGAAGTATCTATTCGGAACTGAGTTGAGTTTGCAATTTCTTGTGGTCCAAGGCTACCTGCTGCAGAAGGTGCAACTATGTGCTTCAGCTTTGATGCGTGTCTATATATATGACTATATCTATCGCTATTCCAAACATGTTCTAAACCATGAGAATTCAAAAAGTTGATAGTAGTATTGAACTCAATTTCAATTTGATATGTATGTCTGACTCCTACTGTTATGATATCACCTGGTGGTATGGACTATGGACCATGAAATTTTTCTCAGGGTTTTTTTCTTTCTGATATCTAGTTCTCTTTTCTGCAATCATGTCTTTGTCTGTGATCTGCTCTCTCTTATTTGCCACTAACAATCAATAACATGAGTCAAAACAATAAATTTTTAGCACACAATTTTAAAGTTTCCATATAAATTTTGGTGCAGCAAGAAGTATTCAAGGTGTGATATGTTGGTTATTCATTTGCTTTCGTAGATATTTTCAAAGAGATGTTTTGAAAGAGAGAGAAAATTGATTGGTGTTCTTCAATTTAAAGGACTAAATTACTTTTCATAAACTTGAAGAGTTTATTATTAATTTTTATGATTTTAAAGATGAAAATGATCATTCACTCTACAATGTTCCTACCCTGAATAGCAGAATTGGCTTCCATGGACAAGGAATTTTTTTTTTCTTTTCTTTTTTGATAAAAAACTTGTGGAACAAGGAATCATTTAGCTTCATGAATTGTCTCGTTTTTTATAATCTTCATCCACCATTTCCTCATATGTATCTGCACCAAATCTGAACCTTTGCATATTTTAATCTCAATTCAACGTTTACATTCAATGGTCCCATATACCTTGACTAAATTGGATCCTCTATATCCTACTTTTCATCTCACATTGTTATTTGGATTTAGATCTTCTCCTTCATATTTCTCTACATCTCTCTTTTACTCCATATATCTTTCTTGAAATAGAGAGTAAATAAGGAGATGCAAAAAATAATGAATGAGATTATCCAATTTCTTTTATATGTTATCCAATAGTTAGTAGATATATGGTCCTTTCTTTCAAAGGTGTCTATCTCTTTTTCAAAAATTGATTCAATTTTTATAAATAGAAATGATTTCATTATATAATTTACTGATCTGCTTATATTCTATCCAAAACAATGGTC